>UMDC01054464.1_pt1 | contig 21221 bp, 8 predicted proteins | sample 1964391 | NCBI WGS metagenome assembly UMDC01 (sample SAMEA4835984, study PRJEB28245) | human gut metagenome | biome: gut microbiome; material: fecal sample | place: Denmark | collected 2008 | reverse complement strand
TTAAAAGAAATGGGAGCGCAAAATGTACTAGTTTCGATGGGGAAAATTGGTGCAGCATTAATTGATGAAGCAGGTCAAGAATATTTCATAAAATCTCCAGAAGGAAAAAGAGTAAATACAGTTGGTTCGGGAGATTCTATGGTAGCAGGATTTATAGCAGGATTTTTAAAATATAATAATTACAATGATGCCTTAAGAATGGGAGTGTCAGCAGGATCAGCTAGTGCTTTATCAAAATATTTAGCAACTAAAGAAGAAGTATACAATTTATTTAATAATATTTAAAAAAGGAGGAAGAAAATGAGAATTACAGATTTATTAAGCAAAGATGGAATCGAGCTTAATGTAAATGCAAAAGATAAAAATGATATAATTAACAAGATGACAAAATTAATGCTAAAAACAGGAAGAATCACTGATTTAAATGCATACACTGAACTTGTATTAAAAAGAGAAGAAGAAGGAAGTACTGGTGTTGGAGAAGGAATTGCAATCCCACATGGTAAAGGTGATTGTGTAACTGAACCTGGTTTAGTAGCAATGGTAGTGCCAAATGGAGTCGAATATGATGCGCTAGATGGTAAGCCAGTTAATCTATTATTTATGATAGCTGCTCCAAATACTAGTGATAATGTACATCTAGATGTGTTAAGTAGATTATCTACAATGTTAATGGATACAGAATTTAAAAATAAATTAATTTCAGCTAAAAGCAAAGAAGAATTTTTAAATATAATAAATGAAACAGAAAATGAGAAATTTAAAGAAGAAACAAAACAAGAGCAAGGTTATGAAATATTAGGAATAACAGCTTGCCCTACAGGAATTGCACATACTTATATGGCTGCAGAAGCTTTAGAAAATGCAGGTAAAGAAGTAGGACATCTTGTAAAAATAGAAACACAAGGACAATCTGGAGTTAAAAATAAACTAACAAAAGAAGAAATAAAAAATGCTAAAGCAATAATAATTGCAGCAGATATAGATATTGATTTATCAAGATTTAAAGGTAAGAAGATTTTAAAAGCAAAAGTTGCAGATGGAATTCATAAACCAAAAGAGTTAATAGAAAAAGCTTTGACAGATAAAAACATTCCAGTTTATCAAGGAAACGGAAAAGATGATTCAGAATATGAAAACTCAGATGGTGTAGGAAGCAGAATATATAGACATTTAATGAATGGTGTAACACATATGTTACCATTTGTTGTTGGTGGAGGTATACTAATTGCAATAGCATTTTTATTAGACGATTATTCTATTGATCCATCTAACTTTGGTATGAATACGCCTATTGCTGCTTTCTTTAAAACAATTGGTGGTATTGCTTTTGATTTCATGTTATGTATTTTGTCTGGATATATAGCAATGAGTATAGCAGATAGGCCAGGGTTAGCAGTAGGCTTCGTAGGAGGAGCTGTTGCAAAAGCAGGAACAACATTTGCGTCTTTATCAAATCCTGATGTTACATTAGTAAGTTCAGGGTTCTTAGGAGCATTAATTGCTGGTTTTATTGGTGGATATGTAGTTCTTTTATTAAGAAAAGTATTTTCATTCTTACCAAAGAGTTTAGAAAGCGTAAAACCAATATTAATTTATCCAGTTGGTGGTATTCTTTTAATAGGATTAATAATGCTTGCAATTAACCCAGTAGTTGGAGCAATAAATACAGCATTAAATAATTTCTTATCATCAATGCAAGGAGCAAACAAAATAATATTAGGTGCAATATTAGGTGGAATGATGTCTGTTGACTTAGGAGGACCTGTTAATAAAGCATCATATACATTTGGAACAGGAATGCTTGCAGAAGGACATTATGATATAATGGCAGCAGTTATGGCTGGTGGTATGGTAGCACCACTTGCAATTGCATTACTTGCAACATTTTTCCCTAAAAAATTACCAAAGAAAGATAGACAATCTGCTTTATTAAACTACATTATGGGATTCTCTTTTATATCAGAAGGTGCAATACCATTTGCTTCAGCAGATCCAATTCGTGTAATTGTTTCTTGCGTAATAGGTTCAGCAGTTTCAGGAGCTTTATCAATGTTATTTAATTGTACATTAATGGCTCCACATGGAGGAATATTCGTTTTACCAGTTGTAGGAAATGCAGCATTATATTTATTATCAATAGTTATAGGTTCTTTTGTGGCTATGTTTATATTAGCTGCTTTAAAGAAGAATGTTTGGGGTAAAGGAGATGAAGTAAAAAATGCTAAATAAAACTTTTACTTTGGAAAGCGAGACAGGTTTACATGCAAGACCTGCTACAGAACTTGCTAAAATAGCTATGAAATATCCATGTGATGTTAAATTAATAGCTAATGGCAAAACTGTAAATGCAAAATCTCCATTAATGATTATGTCAGCAGGAATAAAACAAAAAACAGATGTTGAAGTACAATGTGATGGAGAAAAAGAAGAAGAAGCAATGAAAGAAATAGAAGAAGCTTTTAAAAATAATTTTGGAGAATAATAAACAAAAGAGGAGATAAATATGGTAAAAGGTAAAGGTGTATCAAAGGGTATTGGGATTGGACATACAAAAGTATTAAAGAATGAAGAAGTAAAACTTACAGATTTTAAAGTAGATGATAAAGAAAATGAACTAAATTATTTTAGGAAATGTCTAAATAATGTAATAGAAGATACAAAGAAAGTTATAGAAAAGCTTTCTGGAACAGAAGCAGACATTATGAATGCTTATTTAATGATATTACAGGACCCTACACTAACTAAAGAAACAGAAAGACTAATACAGGAAGATGGATATAATGCAGGATATGCGGTAAAAGTAGGCTTTGAAACTGTTGAAGAAGTTTTTAAAAATATGGACGATGAATATATGTCTGCAAGAGCATCTGATATAGAAGACATGAAAAATAAAGTTGTAAATAAAATTATTGATAAAGCTGAATTAGATTTAACTAATTTACCAGAAAACACAATTTTAGTTGGAAAAGACTTATCTACATCAGATACTGCTAAATTAAAGTTAAATTCTGTTGCAGGAATCATAATAGAAAATGGTAGCGAAAATTCTCATGTTTCTATTATGGCTAGAACTCATGAGATTCCTGCAATAGTTGGAGCTAAAGGAGCTTTAGATAGTATAAATGATGATATTTATATTGCAATAAATGGAGCAACAGGGGAAATATTTTTAGAGCCAACAGAAGAAGAAATTGCTAAATTAGAAAAAATCCAAAATGAGTTAAAGGACGAAAAAGGAAGTTTAGCGAAATTTAGGAATAAGAAGAGCATTACTAAAGATGGATATAAAACAGAAGTAGTAGCAAACATAGGAACTCCTAAAGATATGGATGCAGTTATCGAAAATGGTGCAGAAGGAGTTGGTCTATTTAGAAGCGAATTTATATATATGGATTCTGAAAGTATGCCAACAGAGGAAGAACAATTTGAAGCATATAAAGAAGTTCTAGAAAAAGCAGATGGCAAGAGAGTTATTGTTCGTACATTAGATATTGGTGGAGATAAAGATTTAAAATACTTAAATTTGGAAAAAGAAGACAATCCATTTTTAGGATATAGAGCAATTAGAATTTGTTTACGAGAGCCAGAGATATTTAAAGTTCAATTAAGAGCTTTATATAGAGCGAGCATTTATGGAAAACTTGCAATTATGCTTCCTATGATTTCTTCTGTAGATGAATTAAGAAGTGCAAAAGCTATAATAAATGAAGTTAAAGAAGAATTAAAATCAAAAAATATAAAATTTGATAAGAATGTAAAAGTTGGAATAATGATAGAAATTCCATCAGCTGCAATTATGGCAGAAGAATTAGCTAAAGAATGTGATTTCTTTAGTATAGGTACAAATGATTTAATTCAATATACAGTTGCAGTTGAGAGAGGCAATGAAAAAATATCGAATTTATATACTAAATTTCATCCAGCAGTTATACGTTTAATAAAGATGGCAATTGATGGAGCTCATAAATCTAAGATATTCTGCGGAATGTGCGGAGAAGCAGCTGCTGATGAAAGATTTATACCTCTTTTAGTTGGATTAGGATTAGATGAGTTTTCTATGAATCCTACCAAAATATTAAATTCTAGAAAGATGATTAGAAATTTAAATCACAAAGAATGTAAGAAATTAGTTCAAGAGATTTTAAGGATGTCATCTGCTAGTGAAATTAAAGCGAGATTAGAAGAATATAAAGACAATTTATAAATTCTAAGAAAGTAATAAATAAATAGTTTATAAACGGTGGAAAACTAATTAAAAATATATTAGTTTTTCGCTGTTTTTTGTTTTGAATTATTAGCAAATAAGTAATTTTGCTGAAAAAAGACATGTGAAATAGTTTAAAAAATATTTAGTTTTATGTTTAAATATCGTATATACTATTAGAAATTCTTTAATAAGCTATCAATGAATATTTAATTCAATAGTTCAAGAATAATTTAATTCAAAGAAATATATTTCTTAAAAATCCAAAATGTAAAGTAAAAAAGAAATACATAGAAGATTCCTATGTTTATTAATAATGCAAAATCAATATAATATGAGAGAAAGAAGTTTAGATTAATAGGCATGATTATACTATACTGGTTTAAAGAATGCAGAATAATATTCAGAGAATAAGAAAGCGATAACATTAACATAGTAAATAAGGATAAGGAATATAAATTTTAAATTTGTAATAAATTGCAAAGAAAAATCAAAAGTTTTATTAAAACAAAGTTATTAAATGATTCGGAAATAGAGGTGTTTATATATGATAACATAGCAGATTATATATATCAAAAAGATTTAGAAGTGTTTTTCTTAAGGGGTAAGCTACAAGAAAATATGAAAGTTGAAATTATAGAAATATATAATTTTAAGTTTTTAGAATAAAAAATGGTTTGATACAAAAAAAACAAGAAAATGTAATAAAGAAAATAAAAAGATCGTAATTTGTATACCCGTAATAAAGTTTAACAATGTTTTTGTAATATAGAAAATACAGCCATTTACAGGTTATTTATTTATAAATAAAATAAATATATATAATATAAAATCTTGAAGGAGAAATGAAAATGGCTGAGAAAACAAGAAAGCAAATAAATAGAAAAATGGTATGCATAATTTGCGGAATATTAGCAGTTATAGTAGTTTTAACAAGTTTAATTTTTGCATTTTCTAAAAAAGAGAATAGTACTGTATTACAAGCTACAAAATCAACTGTAAACGCCATAAATTTGGAAAATAATGAGCATATGCATGTAGAAGAAGACGCAAGTGGAGATAAAGTACCAGTACCAAATGGATATGTAGGAAGTAGTGTAACAGGAGAAAATGAAATAGATACAGGATATGTAATATATGAAGGGGAAGAAGAAGTAACAGACAGCAATGTAGCAGATGCACAAAAGAATAGAAACCAATATGTATGGGTGCCAGTACCAGATATAAGTAAATTCTATGGAACAGATGCCAATGGAAAGAAATGGGGAAAGAACTATAGTTTTTCATCAAGTACAAGTAGTAGTTATGATGAGATAACAGGAACAAAACCATATAACTGGAGCGAAAGCGATGGAGTAATGACAATAAGTAGTAAAACAAGTTATAGAGAGCCGGATATAGTAAAAAGCTATGATTATGATTCAACTTTAAAAACTAGAGGACTAGGAGCCAAAACAACCCATGAATTTTTAAATCAGCTAGAAAAAGAATTTAATAATATGATAGTAAGTGTAGAAAAGTATGGAGGATTCTATATAGGAAGATATGAAACAGGAAATATAAACCAAGAAACACCAGTAGTACAAAAAGGAAATACAAATATAAGTAGTCAAACATGGTACAACATGTATAAAAGATGTAAAAATATTAAAGGAGACAATACAAATGTAGAAACAGGAATGATATGGGGAAACCAATGGGATAGAACGTTGATGTGGTTAATAGAAACAGGAAGTAAAACAAAAGAGCAAATAGCAGATGACTCAACAAGTTGGGGAAACTATAACAATGCGACATTTGAATATGTAAATAGTAGTGGAAGCACAGTAACGAAAAACGAAAATAGTGGTACAAAAATCCCAACAGGAAATACAGAATATACAAAGGCAAATAACATATATGACTTAGCCGGAAACGTATATGACTGGACAATGGAGGCCTACAGTACCGTCAGCAGGGTGTCTAGGGGTGGCTATTACTACTACAATGGCTACTACCGTCCAGCAGTCTATCGTGGCAACGGCAGTCCGACTAGTAGTGACTACAATTATGGTTGTCGTTCCGCACTTTACATAAAGTAATACTGAACCCTGGTAGCGATGCACTATAACAAGTAAAGAACGTTAAATAATAGAGAATTAATAATTTGTGTTTATGTGGAGGAAAATAAAATATGAAATTCGTCCAAGAAATAGAAAAATTACAAAAAGAAAATGAAGGGTCAATAATAATAGCAAAAAATGGAATATTTTTTGTAGCAATAGGAAAAGATGCAATAATTTTAAATGAAGAATTAGGCTTAAAACTAACTTGTATGCGAAAAGAACTATGCAAAGTAGGATTTTTAGTAAAAAATGTAGAGAAATATATAGAGAAGTTAGAGAAACTAGGCTATTCGTTTATTTTATATATAAAAAACGAAAAAGATGAATTAGAAGAAATATATAGATACAAAGGTAAAAATACTGAGGAAACCAAAAACTGTTTAGAATGTACAAGTTGTGCAAACAGAAAAGAACAGGAAGAAGATATATTAGAAAGAGTGAGAAATCTTGGAAAAGCTAAATAAAAAAGAAAATGAATTAATATTAATTCCAAAAGCCGAAAGATATATTGAATATATGTTAGAAGTAATATTAAAAATTCCAAGAACAGAAAAATTTAGTATAGGAACAGAATATAAAAGTTCTATGTATAAGATGCTAGAAGGCATAATGTACTTAAACAAAATAGAAATAAAAGATAGATTTAAAAGTATCAATAAAATTGATGCAGACTTAAGTGTTCAAAGAATTTTGTTAAGAATCATGTATAAAAATGCCTGGATAGATAAGAAAAAATTCGAATATGCCATGAGCCTAATATATGAAATGGGAAAAATAATAGGAGGCTTAGTAAAATACTATGGCAAAAACAATAAGACATGAATTTGATAAATATTTAACTTATGACAATCTTATGAAAGCACATTTACTTTCTAGAAAAGGAAAAAACTATAAAAAAGAAGTAATTCTATTTAATCTAAAACAAGAAGAATATATTAGATGGTTATATGAACAGCTAAAAAATGGAACTTATACACATGGTGGATATAGGATATTTTATATTCAGTATCCTAAAAAAAGAAAGATAGAAGCTTCTCGATATATAGATAGAATTGTACATAGATGGATAGTAGATAGTTTTCTAAATAGATACTTTGTAAATCAATTTATAGATACATCATATGCATGTATAAAAAATAGAGGAATGCATAAAGCATCTATAGACGTACAAAATACAATGAAACATTGTAAAAGAATATGGCAAAATTACTATATTTTAAAAATGGATATTCGAAAATATTTTCAGAATATAGATAAAGATATTTTAATGAATATTTTAAAAAGAAAAGTAAAAGAAGAAAAACTAGTAAAACTATTAGAAAAAATAGTGTATTCAAATTCAGGTAAAAAAGGACTTCCAATAGGTAATTATACCTCGCAAATATTTGCAAATATATACTTAAATGAAATAGACCAATATATAAAGCACGAGCTTAAGGTAAAATACTATTTTAGATATATGGATGATTCGATTTTATTTGTAAAAACAAAGAAAGAAGCCATTGAACTTTTAGAAAAAATTAAAAATTATTTAAAAATAAAATTGGAATTAGAATTAAACGACAAAACCCAAATATTTAAAAGTGATCAAGGAGTAAATTTTTGTGGATACAAGATAAATGAATATCGTTTAAAGTTACGCGACAGAGGTAAAAAAGCTATTAAACAAAAAGTTAGATATTTAAAAGAAGAAGTACAAAAGGGCAATATGAATAGTAAAGAAGCAAGTAGGTTTATATGTGGACATTTAGGTTATATGAAATATGCAAATACAAGGAATTTGGAAGAAAAACTTTTTTATATAAATTAGGGATAGACCAAAAGGCCAACAGTACCAACAACAGGGTGTATAGGGGTGGCAATTACAACAACAATGGCGACAACAATCCAGCAGACAATCGTAACAACAACAATCCGACTAATAGTAACAACAATTATGGTTGTCGTTCCGCACTCTAATATCAATCCAGATGGCTAGTTTTAAGGAAGTAGTCCAGTGAAATATTAGATATTAAAGAGGTTTATTCCTTCCTATTTTAGGTAAATATGAATCATTAAAATACATACCGGTAGGTATGACGAAAGTATGTATTTTAAGCCCTTTCCTAAGATATTAGGAAAACGTCTTAATTATTTATTGGTTGATAAATATGCTAAGAATTTTAACAGCATAATTATGAATGAATGTTTTTTATTAATTAAAAGGATAAGTGATATAAATTTTAAATTTGTAATAAATTGCAAAGAAAAATCAAAAGTAGTATTTAAAGCAAAATTGTTAAACAATTCGGAAATAGAGGTGTTTGCGTATGATAACATAGCAGATTATATATATCAAAAAAATTTAGAAATATTTTTCTTAAGAGGAAAACTACGAGAAAATATGCAAGTTGAAATTATAGAAATATATGATTTTAAATTTTTAGATTAATAAAATGGTTTGACACATAAAAAATAAGAAAATGTAAAAAAGACATTAAATAAGTCGTAATTTGTATACCCGTAATAAAGGTTAACAATGTCGTTGTAATGTAGAAAATACAGCCATTTACAGGTTATATATATATAAATAAAATAAATATATATAATATAAATTCTTGAAGGAGAAATGAAAATGGCTGAGAAAACAAGAAAGAAAATAAGTAGAAAAATGGTATGCATAATTTGCGGAATATTAGCAGTTATAGTAATTTTAACAAGTTTAATTTTTGCATTTTCTAAAAAAGAATCTAATGAAGTGTTACAAGCTACAAAATCAACTGCAAATGCAGTAAATTTGGAAAATAATGATCATATGCATGTAGAAGAAGACGCAAGTGGAGATAAAGTACCAGTACCAAACGGATATGTAGGAAGTAGTGCATCAGGAGAAAATGAAATAGATACAGGGTATGTAATATACGAAGGGGAAGAAGCAGTAACAGACAGTAATGTAGCAGATGCTCAAAAGAGTAGAAACCAATATGTGTGGGTGCCAGTACCAGATATAAGTAAATTTTATGGAACAGATGCAAATGGAAAGAAATGGGGAAAACTATATAGTATTCAAAATCCACTGAATTGGGAAGAATTTGATGGAATAATGTCAATAAATAGTAAACGTACATCATTTAGAGAACCAGATATTGTTGCTAGTGATTCAGATAGTACAGGATATGATATGGATTCAGAGTTAAAGAATTTAGGTTTGGGAGCTACAACAACTCATGAGTTTTTAAATCAATTAGAGCAAGAGTTTAATAATATGATAGCAAGTGTAGAAAAATATGGTGGATTCTATATAGGAAGATATGAAACAGGAAATTTTAAAAAAGAAATTTCTGTGGTAAGAAAGGGAAATACCGAGACGGGTGTTCAAAATTGGTATGACGTTTACATCAAATGCAAAACGTTAAAAGGTAATAATACAAATATAGAAACAGGTTTAATATGGGGGAATCAATGGGATAGAACCTTAATGTGGTTAATAGAAACAGGAAATAAAACAGAACTTCAAATGAGCAACTCAGTAAGTTGGGGGAATTATTATGATTCCGAATTTGAATATATAGATAAGTATGGAACCAAAACAACTAAAGCTAAAAATCATGCTAAAGAGATACCAACAGGAAATTCTGAATACACAAAAGCGAACAACATATATGATTTAGCAGGAAACACAAGAGAATGGACAATGGAAACAAGAGGTCTTGAAATGAGAGCAATTAGAGGGGGAGATTGCTATGTATACGGAAGGGCTTTTTCAGTAAGTAATCGTGAAGAAGATTATCGTCCAACCGTAAGCGGAGCAGGATGCCATGCTATGTTATATATTAAGTAATGCTTAAAAAATCAGAAACATAAAACTAACACACAAAAACCTTAATTTTAGGAGGCAGAAAAATGAAAGGGAAACGAACGAAAAAGATAACATTATCAATTAGTGCATTAGCAGTAGTAACAGCGATAATAACAGTAGTTGCACTGCTGGTTAATACACAAAACCAAAAAGCTAAATTATTAGCAGACCCAGAAATACAAAAAAGCATGGAATATGAACAAGTACAAGAAGGTGACGAAAAGGTACCAAATACAGACTATGTTCAATTTGATGCGTTCTTTTTGCGTGACTTAGACGGAGATGGGTATGCAGAACAAGTACGTGGAATGTGTAGGGATATAAATAAAACAGATACACTATACATGAACCTAAATGTACTAACAAATGGTAAATTAGTAGATGGAAAAATAACTATAAAAACATCTAATATGAACCTATCTACAGCAATAGTAGAAGATAATGTTATAAAACAAAACTATATATCTAATAATACAACAGAAATCGCATTAAAAGATATAAATAACGGAACACAAAAATTAATATATGGTACAGTAAATGCCTCAAATTTTGGAAATGATACAAATAAATATAGCCAAGTAAACAGTGTAGTACTTACTGGTAAACATATAGCAGATGACGGAACCGAAACACAAATAAGTAAAACAGTAGATTTTAATGTGGACTGGTATGGAAGTGTTACAGCAAGTATCTCTAACTACACAGGTACGCAAAATATAGAAGAAATAACAGACGAAAATAAAGAAAATATAACATTAAACTTTAGTGTAACAACAAGAGAAACAACAGATGATTTAATACTAAAAAAAGCAGTTTTAGAAGGAACAATACCAACAGTAAATGGATATAAACCAACAAGTGTAGAATTAACTTCTAGTGATGTAAATTTTGAATATGACGAAGAAACAGGAAACTTCACAATTACAAGAGAAGCCTCTATAAACGAAGCAGGAATAGTTACAAAAACAGTATCAGACTATAATACATTTAATTTTAAAGTAACATATCCATATGAACTATATGAAAGCTTAACAGCAGATACATTAAGCTTACTAGTTCCAGTAAAAGCATATTATGAAGGATTTAATAATCCAAATGAGGAATTCCAAAACCCAGTACAATCAAACATAGCAGAAAGAAATATAACATTTTTATGGAGAAAACCAGAAGGAAATACAGCAAGATTTGATACAATTATTGGAGAATATAGAAGATATGATGGAAAGTATGTAATATCTAAAGAAGAACCATTAAAAATATATAATGGAACAGCAGAAGAAACTGAAGATTTATACGAAGTAAGATGGTATGCTTACACAGGTAATCAGGTAAATATAGATTCTATCCAAATGAAAGAAACAAGCACACCATATACAGATAGATTTTTAAATACAGAAAGTACATATTTTAATATGTCAGATTATACCAAAAATGTTGGTATATATTTCTCAAATGAAGAAAATACATTAGGTGAAGATGGATATATAAAAGTTATAAATGACGAAACAGGAGAAGAGATACATACATTTACAAAAGAAGACTGGAATAATTATAGTAGCTCATCACCATATATGTATGCAGAGCCAGTAAAACATATAAGAATAGAAACAAGCAATGTAAATAAAAATGCTAGTTTCTATGTATACAATATTAAAGAAATAGACGACAATGTTTTAACTACAACATTTACAAAAGAAGAATTTGATAAATTAGAATATGTATATACATATTTAACAGGAAATATAAAAACAGAAGGAAGCACATCATATACAAAAGTAAATGATGATATAGCAAATGCTCATTACGAAGAGCCAATAGCAGTAGCAAGTATTGAAGTAGACAGAGATACAATAGGAACTCAAAACACGGAAAAAGATATAGTTTTAACTATAACTACACGTAATGATTATTATAATATGGAAGGTTGGACAAATGGTAGATTCTTAGTAGAATTACCAGAAGAAATATTAGAATTAGAGATAACTAGTATAGATATTTCTAACTCTAGTGTAAAACTACTAGCATACGAGATAGTAGAAAAAGATGGAAAGAAATTTATTAGATTAGAAACAGAAAATGAAAACGAAGCAAATTATAAAATTACAATTAATACAAATTTAACAGCAGATCCAAGATCTGTAACACAGTCAAAGAGTGTAAAACTATATGCATATAATGAATTCTGTAACAATTATAAAGATACAACAGCAGATATATATGATGTAGATGGCGACGAAGATGTAACAGAAAATGTTAACTATGCAACAGATACATTAAATATAGTAGCACCAAGTTCACTTTTAACAAATCAACAAGCTACAAATTATAATGAAGCAGGCGAAACAGCAGTTGCACCACAAATTGCAACTATAGATAAAACAGAAGCAGATACAGCAACAGTAAATGTAAGTGTAACAAATAATTACTCTGGAACAATAAGTGAAGTTAGTATATTAGGAAAAATTCCATTTAAAGGTAATACATTCTCTATAAACGGAACAGATTTAGGTTCTAACTATACTACACAAATGGTAGCTGGTGGAATAACAGTACCAGCAGATATGCAAGATAAAGTTACAGTATATTATTCAGAAAAAGAAAATCCAACAACAGACTTAAATGACAGCGAAAATGGTTGGACAACTACACCAGACTTTTCTAAAGTAAAAACATATCTAATAAATTTAGGTGATTATGTATTAAAGGTAAAAGAAAACAGAGTATTTACATATCAAATAAAAGTACCAACTACAGTAAATTATAATGATGTTTCATATAGTGCACATGCAGTATATTTCTGCCTAGATACAGCAGAAGGAAAATTTAGAACACAAACAGAAACAACAAAGCTAGGCTTTAAAATAGAAAGAAAATATCATTTAGCAATGAAAAAATTAAAAGAAGATACTACACTACCTGTACGAGGAGCAACATTTAGTATAACACCAGAAGGCGAAGATGATACAAAATTAGGAACAACAAATAATTCTGGAACATTTACTATCCAAAATTTATTTGTTGATAAAACATACATATTAAAAGAAATTCGTACACCAGGTTCATACGAAAAGAACGAAATGCAAGTTAAATTTAAAGTGACAGTACAAGATGATACATTAGTATTACAAATTCTAGAAGGTCAAGATTCTTTAAAAGAATATAGTATTACACAAGCAACAGCAGACTCTAGAGGAATTCTAAACTTTAAAGTAGAAAATACACCAAAATATAAAGTTATTTTAACTAAAAAAGATGGTGCAGATAGCAGTCTTTTAGCAGGTGTAAAGTATAAGCTAGAAGGAGAAGGGCTAGGAAATGGTATTACAGTTGCAACAAATAAAGAAGGAACTTTAACATTAACAGGACTTTCTCATGATGTAGAATATACATTAACAGAAACAGAGGCTAAAGATTACTATGTAAACGAAACACCAGTTAAATTTAAAGTTGTAAATAATTCTGGAAAATTAGAGTTTGTAGTTACAAGTGGAAGCTTTAATAGTAATTCACAAGTTACGACAGGAACAGGAGTAACAGGGTTAGAGGCACAAGATACTGTAACAGCAGAACTTACAAACGAAAAGATACCTACATACCAAGTTTCTGTAAAGAAATTTGCAAAAGAAGAAGATACAACATTAAAAGGTGCACAATATAAAATAACAGGAGAGGGAATTGACGAAAAAGGAGCAACATATACAACAGATGAGACAGGAATACTTACAATTCCAAACCTTTATGAATATGTAGAAGGAAAGAACATTACAGGAGTATATACACTTCAAGAGATTACTCCACCAGAAGGATACACGCTAGATTCTAGAGAACTACAATTTAGGGTAAAAAGAAATACAGAAGGAGCTTTAGAATTAGAAGTATTAGGAGACAATTTCTTACGTAATAGTAGTGTTCAAGATAATACAATAAACTTAGAATTCGAAGATGAGCCATTATTTAAAATAACGAAAATAGATGGGGCAACAAAACTTCCAATTCAAAATGCTAAATTTGTTATAAAAGAAATAGACGAAAGTTATAATGATTTAGGATTTGCAAAAGATATTAATGGAAATGTTGTAGGTACATTAGAAGAAAATGTTGGAGCAGGTAGTATTACATTCCCATTAGATGAGGAAACATATCCATGGTCTAAATTAGAAGATGGAACATATCAAAGTGGAATCTCTGGACTAACAAGCAAAACAAGTACAATGACATCAAAAGAATTTACACTAGAGAAAGATGGAAATATTAGCTTTGAATGGGCAGTATCTTCAGAAAATGCAAGTTATGATTATGTATATTATACAATTACAAATACAAAAGATAATTCTACAATAGGAGGAACATCAACTAAAATTGGTGGAAATTCTTCTATTACAGATTATAACGACTTAAGTTTCGAAACTGTAACAGAAGAATTAGAAGCAGGAACATATAAAATTGCATTTACATACAGAACAGATGGTTCTAACAGTGAAGGTTTAGATTCTGGTTTTGTAAAAAATATAAAACTAGAAGGAATGAATACACAAATTCCAGTAGTAAAAACAGACGAAAATGGTGAAATTTCTTATGGGCTAAAAGCAGGGCTATATAAAGCAACAGAGATAGAAGCACCAGAAGGCTACGAACTTGCAGAAAATGAAGCAGATAGAACATATTATTTTGGTATTGGTGCAAGTAAAGCACAAGAAACAGAATTTGGAACATCATTTAATGCAAGTGTTGCAGGAGATTTGTGGAATAAAGTAGAAGCTGTAGAATCAACTACAGATAACGGATTTGTAACAAGTGGATATTTTACAAAAGAGGCAGATTTAAACAATGATGGATTAGCAGATGTAAAAGGAAACGACTCATATTATTCTGGCTTTATTGCAAAATATAATAAAGAAGGTAATATGGAAATTGCAAATTCTGTATATACAGAATCAGGAGAAGTTATATTACATAAAGTGATTCAAACAAATGATGGTGGTTATGTAGTAGGAGGAAGCTTTACAGGTACAAATCTACAAGTAGGAGAAGTAAGTACAGGTTTAACAAATACTACAAACGACTTAAAAGGTATAGTAATAAAGCTAAGTAGTAGTGGAAGTTATGAATGGGCTAAAGAAGTTGCGCAAGAAGGATTAGATTATGATGTAACAGCACTAACACAAAACTTGGAAGGAAATATCGTTGCTGGTGTTACAACTGGAGAAAATCCAAAAGTTATAGAGTATACTAACACAGATGGAAACATAAATTATGAAACAACGATAAGTGCAAATGTACAAATTTCAGATATGGATGGATATAATAGCCAAGATGTTATAATAGTAAGCCAAGGATTAACAGATACAACTACAGGTAGAATAGATTTATACTCAAATGGTAGTGTAACTGCAGGAAGCGAACTAGACTTTAATGCAAATGCAGTTGCAAGATTAGATAATGGAAAAGCTATAATTGTAGGTAATTACACAGGAACAGCACAAACAGTAAAAACAAAGGGTAATTATGACGGAATAATTATAGAATATGATATAAACTCTAGTACAATTAATAGTAGCAAATTTATAAGAGGAACATTGGATGAAGTATTAACAAGTGTAACTAAAACCACAGATGGTGGATATATGATAGGTGGTTATACATATAGTAGCCAAGTTGACTTTAACCAAGAAGAAACAACATGGGAAATACCTAGTATTTCTGGTAACTCCGATGGATTTGTAATAAAATATGATGCAGAAGGAAATCAAGCATGGTATAAACAAGTAACAGGGGATAATTTAGACGAAGTAACAGGTGTTGCAGAAAGAGATGAAAATGAATTTGTTGCAGTTGGATATTTTAATAGTACTACAGTAAAAGGAGATACAGCGGATTCACAAGGAGCAAGCTTATCTAAATATTCTGATGGATTTGTATTTAACTATGGAGAAATTATTACAGCTCCAGAAGTACCAGAATCATCAGAAATAACAATAGAAAATAATTTAAAGAAATTCCAAATTACTACAGATATAGAAGAAGTGGATGGAGTAAAAGGTGGAACAATCACAGGTGAAGATGAAGCACCATACGAGACAGTTGAATATGGAAAAGACAGTACAAAAGAAATTAAGATTGTACCAGATGAGAATTACAAGATTGTTAAGATAACTGTAAATGGTGAAAATTATGAATTTACACCAGCTGAAGATGGTTCATTCACAATGCCACAATTTACAAATATGCAAACAAATAAACATATAGTTGTAACTTTCAGTAATACTGCTTCAAGTGTTTTAGTACATCATTATATAGATGGTACACAAACAAAAGTTGCAGAAGATGAACACATTGCAGGAACAATTGGTGAAAGCTATACAACAGCTCCACATATGGATTTAGAAGAATATGAATTAAAACAAGAAAATGGGGAATATGTAATTCCTGATAATGCAAGTGGAACATTTACACAAGAAGAACAAGTTATTACATATTATTATGTTAAAAAACAAGTTCCATTAACTGTACATCATTATATTGAAGGTACAAACGAACAAGTACCACTAGCATCAGGCGAACTTGCACAAGATGTAATAACTAAAGGAGAAATAGGAACAGAATACACAACAGTAGCATTAACACCAGAAGAATTAAATCCTAAATATGAACTTTCTATAACTCCTGAAAATGCAAATGGAATATATACTAAAGATGGAGTTGTAGTAACATATTACTATAAAGCTAAAAATGTAGAAGTAACAACTACTGTACAAACCCATAAAGAAACAAACGAAATGGGAGAAGAGGTAGATGTAGCAGGAGGAACTATATCTGGACAAAATCAAAATCCATATGAAACAGTTATATATGGAGAAGATTCACAAAATGATATAGTTGCAATACCTGATGAAAACTATCAAGTAAAACAAATATTAATAAATGGAGAAACTATAGAATTTACAACAGAAGAAGATGGAACGGTAATTTTAAATAAATTTACTGATATGACAGAAGATAAACACGTAGTAGTAGAATTTGAGAAGATACCAGCCAAAGTCATTGTTCACTACTACATAGAAGGAACAACTAATAAAGTTCCATTACAAGATGGTGGAACAGCAGAGGATGTTACACAAACAGGAGTTGTTGGAGATATTTATGCAACTAAACCAGCAGATAATGTAAACAGTATGTATGAGCTTATATCTACACCAACAAATGCTAGTGGAACTATGACAAAAGATACAATAGAAGTAATTTACTACTACAAATTAAAAGCAACATCAGTACTAGTACACCACTATAAAGAAAATACAACAGAAAAATTAAGTAATGATGTAACAATAAATGGAAAAGTAGGAGAAAGTTATACGACTCAAGTAGCAACAGATATTCCACAAAATTATGAGTTAGTAGCAACTCCATCAAATGCAACAGGAACGATGGCAGAAGACCAAATAGTAGTAATCTATTACTACAGATTAAAAACACCAAGTGTAACAAATAATATAACAAAAACAGGAACAGACAGAATAACAGTAGCAAATCAAGAAATGAGCTATACTGTAACATATACAGCAAATGTGACAGACTATATAGGAAATGCAGAAGTAACGATAGTAGATACGCTTCCATATGAGATAGATGAAGCAAAATCAGACTTAGCAGGTGGAACATATGACTCTGCTAGCAAGACAATTACATGGAAAGAGAATGTATCAAATATAGACAGTTACAATGGTAATGGAACAGTAAATGTTACAAAGACATTTAAAGTGGTATATGTTGGTTTAGACATGAATCAAGAAAAAGTTGTTAATAATGTAAAAGGAAATATTAAGTTATTAACACCAGAGAAAACAAGTGAAGAAGTTACAGGAAGTCAAGAGAGTACAATATATAAAGCGATAATAAGTAGCGAAAAATTGGTCGACAAAACAGAAGCAATAGAAGGAGAAAAAGTAACATATACAATAAGAATAACAAATGATGGAAACTTAGCAAAAACAGTAACAGTAAGAGATACATTACCAGCAGGAATAACATTTGATAATGATACACTAATACAGGTAGGAGAAACAGGAACAGTATATACAGAACAAAACTTAAAGAATGGAATACCAGTAGAAGTACCAGCAAATGGAAGTATAGATGTAGTATTTGCGGGAAAAGTAGATAAGTTAGCAAGTAACGAATATAGTAAAACCTTAACAAACCAAGCAACAGTAGATAATGAGCCAACAAATGAAGTAACAACAAATGTAACAAAGGCAAATATAACAGCACATAAAGAAGCTGAGCCAGCAAGTGGAAATAAAGTTCGCTTGGGAGATGAAATAACATATAGAATAAGAGTAAGAAATGACGGAACAAGAGAAGGAACAGCAATTGTAAAAGATACAATTCCAACAGGAACAACATTTGTAGAAGGTTCAGTAAAGATAGACAATGTTGCAGACAGCACAAAGACAGCAACAGACTTAGCAAATGGAATAAGTATAACAGTTGGAGTAGGAGCAGAAAAAGTAGTAGAGTTTAAAGTAACAGTAAACAAATTAATAGATGGAACAAAGATAAAGAATACAGCATATATAAATCAAAATGGAGAAGACAAGAAAGTTCCAGAAGAGCCAGAGCATACATATGTAGAACCAAAAGAGGAGCAACATATAAGTAAAAATGGAACAGCGACAATAGATAGTCTAAATAGTGAAATAACATATAATATTAATTACACTGCAAGGATAACAGACTATGCAGGAAGAGCAACAGTAAAATTAGTAGATACATTACCATATGCGATAGATGAAGCAAAATCAGATTTAGCAGGTGGAACATATGATGCACAAGCTCAAACGATAACATGGGAAGAAGCGGTAGAAGGAATACAACTAACAGAAGAAAAAGAAGTAACAATAAACAAAACAGTAAAAGTAGTATATACAGGAATAAGCCAAGAAACGACAGCGATAAAGAATGTTGTTACAGCACATATAGAATACGAAACACCAGAGATGGAAAGTGATGAGGTAACAGCAAATTGGACAACAACAACAGGATTTATAGTAAACATACCAGTAAGTAAAGTATGGGAAGATGACTCAAACAAACTTGGTCAACGTCCAACAAAAGTAGTATTCAAACTACATGGAAGTGATGGAAGCGAATATACAAAAGAAGTAGCAAAACCAGGAACAGCAGGAAGTACAACAACACAAGATAGCACAAATCCAAATAAATGGAATGATATATTCGAGAACTTACCAAAATATGACGAAAATAAACAAGAAATAGTATATACATTAACAGAAGAAGAAAAGACAGAAGGAGATTTAAGATACTATGACAGCATAGTTACAGATAAGACAGTAACAAACACAAATAAATATGGAAAAGTAACAGTACATCACTATATAATGAATACAGATGGAAGCCTAACTACAACAAGAGTACCAGACGTAAATGGAACCGAAATACCAGATGTAGTAATAGAAGGAAAAGAAGGAGACCCATACACAACAGCAGAAGCAAATAACATAAATGAAAAATACGAACTAGTAGCAGAAAGATTACCAGCAAATGCTACAGGAACAATAGAAAAATACAACGAGGAAAAACCACAAGAAGTAATATATTATTACAGATTAAAACCAGCAAAAGTATTAATAAATTACTTAGAGAAAGATGAAGATACAGATGATTCAAACAACTTAGTACTAACAGCACAAGAAAAGATAGATGGACATGTAGATGATGTATACAATACAGATACAGACCACAGAAAAGAAACAATAGAGAAAGACGGAAAAACATATACACTAGTTAGTGACAGTGGAAACAAAACAGGAAATATGACAGTCCAAGACATAACAGTAACATACTATTATCTACAAAATACAAAAGCAACAGTAAGATATGTGGAAAGAAACCCAGAGACACACGAGATAGTAAAAGACTTAGAAGAGCCAACAGTAAAAGAAGGACTAGTTGGAGATGAATTTGTAACAAATTCAAAAGACTTTGTGGGATACAAATTAGTAGAAAGCCCAGAAAAGACAACAATAGAAATGACAAAAGAAGAGCAAACATTAATCTACTATTATGAACCAGTATATACAGGATTAATAGAAAACCACATAGATGATAAAACAGGTAAAGTATTATATACTGAAACACATGACGTACAAGTAGGAGAAGACTACGACATACCAAGCAAAGAATTTGAAGGATATGACTTAGTAGAAAGCAAACTTCCAGAAAACGCAAAAGGAACAATGGGAGAAGAACTTGTAACAGTAAATTACTATTACATTAAAAAAGCAGTATTAGAAGTAAACTACATAGATAAATTAACAGGAGAACCATTAACAGAACAAATAGTAGATGAAACTAAACACGAAGGTGACGAATATACAACAGAGCAAAAAACATTTGAAAATTATGACTTAATAGAAGTACCTGAAAATAGCACAGGAACAATGGTAGTAGAAACAGACGAAGAAGGAAACATAACAAACAATAGAACAGTCGTAACATATTATTATTCTAAAAAATCTGCTGGAGTAGAAGAACATCATATAGACATAAGAACAGGAGAAGAGTTGGAAGAACCAACATTACACGAAGGACACGTAGGAGATGAATATGACATAAAAGCAAAAGAGTTCTTAAGTTATGTAGTAGCTACAACAGATAAAGATGGAAACAATGTATTACCAGAAAACGCAGCAGGAACGATGACAGAAGAGAAAATAGTAGTAAACTACTACTATAATCAACCAGCAAAAGTAATAGTACACTATGTGGAAAAAGCAACAGGAAAAGAAATAGAGGAAATAAATCCAGAAACAGGAGAACTACAAAATAGCCAAATAGTAATAGAAGGATTTAACCAAGACGAATACGAAACAACAGCAAAAGAATTCGAGTATTATACATTAATCGAGAAACCAAAAGAAGAACAAGGCAAAATGAAAGTAGAAATAACAAAAGACGAAGAAGGAAACGATGTAGTAAATAATACGATAGAATTATATTATTATTACGAAGCTAAACCATTTAACATAGGAGTAGAAAAAGAAATAACAGG
>UMDC01049785.1_pt1 | contig 21596 bp, 28 predicted proteins | sample 1964391 | NCBI WGS metagenome assembly UMDC01 (sample SAMEA4835984, study PRJEB28245) | human gut metagenome | biome: gut microbiome; material: fecal sample | place: Denmark | collected 2008 | reverse complement strand
GTAGGGAAAGAAAACTGGGTTTACAATACGTTCTTTACACACTTGGAAGAAAACGGAGAAACAACAGTTATTTGTGATGAAAATAGATTTTACAAAGTCGGAACGCTAGTCGTAAATGGAACATACTACCATCATAGTGTACCGACAGATAATCCTTTTTTACCAAAAGCGTACATTGAAAGATTGGATAAATTAAAAATGTCCGACCCTCGTTTGTGGGTAGTAGCAAGGTGGGGACGTTTTGGTGCTAATGGCACAAGAGTTTTACCACAGTTTGAAATTGCAAGAAATTCAAAACAGTTTGTCAATGCAGTGAACAGTATTACATCACAGTATCATTTCTTTGGTTTGGATTTTGGCTTTGAAACATCATACAATGCACTTATAAGTTGTTGTGTTGATGACGCAAACAAAATCTTGTACATATATGATGAAGTATACAGGAACAAAATAACAGATGATAAATTCAGCAATCTTGATTCTGTAAATAAAACAATGGAACGTGCAGAAAGATGTAATAAACCAATATGTGCTGATAGTGCAGAACCTAAAACAATTCAATACTACAGGCAACAAGGTTTTAACATGTATGGATGTAAAAAGTATGTTGGCAGTAGATTGGCAAATACAAAGAAGATAAAACGATTCAATAAAATAGTATGTTCACCAAAATGCAAAAACACAATAAGGGAATTAAAGGATTTAACCTATGCAAAGGATTCAAAAGGAAATGCTGTTTATGATGAATTTAACATTGACCCACATACATTTTCTGCTTTGTGGTATGCATTAGATACATATACAGTAGCCGATATAAAGGAAATAAAGACGAATAGCAAGGCAGGATGATAAAGTATAAGGATGAATGATTAAAACCGCTTAAAATGGCAAATATGAAGTTAGAGAGGTATTCTAGAATGTTAAAAAATGCAAACAAAAAATTAGAACAGATTAAAATATTAAAAAATGTACAGGAGAATAATTTAGAGGATAATTACATGGTAGGTTTGTATAATGGTATGGAATTAGCAGTATCAATCTTGGAGGATAGAAAGCCTAAATACAAATCATGTATAAACAAAACAGAAGTGATTGAAACAAAGGAAACAAAACAAAGTAAAGGTCGTACAGTGTTTAGTGGAGAAAGGAGAATAGGAAAATGAAAGATGTAAAACAGTTAAATTTACAGCAGGGAAACAAACATTATTTGAAATGAAGTTAAAGCGTTCACAGTTTTTGGTAAAGAATTTTACAAGCAATCAAATCACAGTAAAGCTTGGAGATAATGATTCTTACAGCGTAATTGGTGCAGGAAGTTGGGAGCGTGTATTTAACAATGTGGAAGATAAAACAACAGGAATGGCAGAAGCAACAAACATTGTTAAGATTACAGCGGTAGAAGGTGGGCTCGTTGAGGTTGCAAGTGTTGATTTTTAAAAAGGCAGGTGAAGCATTATGTCTATAAAGAAGCAATCAGAACAACAAATTTATGGCAGAAATGATATGATAATGTTAGAACAAAATAACAAAATTTATGGTAGTCTTGGGTTAGCTGACAGATATGTTATGAAAACAGAAGAAGGAACAAGATTGATATTGAGCAACCCAAAACTAGGTAGTTTTGATGATGTGTTAACAGAGTTTGTTATTTATGGTATGAGTAAGCAGGTGGTGACGACTGGGAAGAATCTTTGCAGTATCAAAAGTTGCCAGTTGTCTATGAACATCGTGAGTAGCGATGTGATTGCGTGGACAAAATCATCGCGAGTTTATTATGCGTTTGACACTCAGAATATAAGCGGTGCAAAGGCATATATTTCTATAAAATATCACGATGCTGACAAAAAAATAGTTGGGTCAAATGGGAGCAACCCTATTTGTGATGGAACTCGGAAAATTGGATGGTTTAGCGGTTTAGATGCTCAAACGGGTGGTTCTGATATTGACTTGACAACTATCGAATATATTTCAGTTCAATTAGGCTTGTATACCGCTTCAGTAGTACCATCTTTCATTGATAACATTATGGTGTGTGACGAAGAAAATCAGACTTACGAACCCTACACTGGCGGTAAACCATCTCCTAGTCCAGAATATCCACAGGAGATTGTAAGCGTTGGTGGAAATGGAAGCATTGGCGTTGAGATTACTGGAAAGAATTTGTTTGATTTGAGTAAAGAGTACACCAGTACTTCCGTTGTAAATACATTTACTTTTACCTTGAAACCTAGTACAAAGTATACTCTATCAACAGATTTTCCGGCAACCGTAAATGTAGCAAGCATTTATTTTGGCGGTCCGAGTAGTAATATCAATGGGGTATGGAAAGATAGACCAAAAACATTTGCAACAGACAGTAGCGGAAACATGATAGTCCATATTAGAACATTAGAACAAGATAACGCACCTGCTATTTTTAATGATGTTCTGAATGGCGTGTACCATATTCAGTTAGAAGAGGGAAACACAGCCACATCATATGAACCATACCATGAGCCACAATCCTTTTCCATCAGCACACCAACAGGGCTTCCTGCAATCCCAGTTCCATCCGACACATCTGGAATAACCTACACTGATACAGACGGACAGGCATGGATTGCTGATGAAATTGATTTTTCAAGAGGTAAATACATTCAGAAGGTTTGGCAGGCAGAGTTTGACGGGAGTGAGGATGAAGAGTGGAAAAAAGGTGGTATAAATTATATACATATTGAATGTTTGCCAGTTGCAATGAGTAATAGGGAAGGATTTCGCAGTCAATACATAGTAGGTAACAATATACGTGGTATAAGAATTGGTAACGGTAATGTATCGCTGATAATTTTTGACGATTTTTCGGATGAAAATGCATTATCAAATTTCAAAGCTAACTTATCTGCAAATCCGCTTAAAGTAATGACATATCTCGATACTCCAATCGAAACAGACATAACGCAAGAAGAGATTAAAGACTATCAGTCACTTGTAACTTATGACGGAACAACTATTGTTGAGAATGATGCAGAGTGCTACACTAAGATAACATATATGGCAAAAGGTAATTAACATGAGTGAAGCAGAAGTTATAGGTACTATTGTTATAGGATTATCAGCTATTGTTGGATTGTTTTTGTCTATAAACAAACCATTAAGTGATAACACAAAAGCAATGACAATCCTTACATCAAACATAGAACATTTAGCTGAGAAGATAGATGAACAAAATAAAAAAATTGAAGAACAAGAAAAAGCATTGTTACAGTACAAAGACCATATGAGAGATTCACAAAAAAGGCAATGGGACAAGTTAGATGAACATGAAAAAACATTACAACAAGTAAGCCATGCACTAGAAATGTGCAAACAAGAACATGAAAAGGAGTGACAAACATATGTTTAAAAATTGTGTATTCAAAACAAATGTAGATACAGTAGAATGGATTAAAAAAGCAGGAGTAAGAGCAATCAAGACAGTGGCACAAACAGCAGTAGCATTAATTGGTACAAGCGCACTTTTAGAAGCTGTGGATTGGCGAATGGTTGTATCTGGTGCGGTGTTAAGTGGCATTATAAGCGTATTAACAAGCATTGGTGGTATTCCAGAAGTAGAAGCAAAATAAGTGGCTTAAATTGGCATATAAAGCGTTTAGGAGGTATGCATAAATGAAAATCAGTGTAAGTGCAGGTCACAATCCAAGTGGAAAAATTGCATGTGGCGCATGTGATTTATTAGATGAATCGTGGGAAAATAGACTTATCACAGGAGAAATGGTAAACATTTTAAAACAAAGTGGTGTAACAGTTTGGGATGACACAGAGAACAATGGAACAGAAAAAAATGATGTTCTAAACAAATGTATTAAAAAAACAAATTCGCATGGCGTTGACCGTTCTTGCCAAATCCATTTAAACAGTGGAAGAAATGACAATTCTGGTGATGGAAAACAAGCAGGTTTTGAAGTATGGTTATGCGGTACAAATAATGGAAAAGCTGAGATTGCAGAACTTGCCAGAAAGAACATGGTTAAACTTGGATTTGTTGACCGTGGAACAAAAGAAACAAAAAAATTAAAGTATTTGAACAGAACAACATGTCCTGCATTGTTATTTGAAGTTTGTTTCGTTGATGATAAAGACGATTATGATTTGTATAACAAAGTAGGTTATAAGGCGGTTGCAAAAGCATTAGCATATGCAATGATGGGAAAGGAATTAAACATTGGAGAAGTAATGAATAATGGTTTTACAGGTTTGTCAGATACAGCAGATGTGGATGGCAATTGGTACTACTATGAAAATGGTAAAAAGTCAAACAAAACAACTGTTGCTAGAAACAAAAATGGTTGGTGGCATGTTGTAAATGGAAAAGTAGATTTTACATCAAACACTGTTGCTAAGAATGAGTTTGGTTGGTGGAAGATATTCAATGGTGCTGTTGATTTTGGCTATACCGGAATCGCTCAGAATGAAAACGGCTGGTGGAGAATCGAAAACGGAAAAGTAAACTTTGATTATACCGGTTTGGCACAAAATGAAAATGGATGGTTCTATTTACAGAAAGGTGCAGTAGATTTCAATTATACTGGACTGGCACAAAATGAACAGGGAGTGTGGTTTGTTCACAATGGAAAAGTAGATTTTGGTTACAATGGAACATTAGAAACAAAAGTAAATGTTTCTGGTGGAAAAGTTCAGTTTTAAAACAAAGGGGTGGCGAAAGCCACCCTTTTATATTATATAATATTATTAAATAATATATTGACTTATAATAAATGTTATGTTAAAATATATACATAAAATAAATAGCTATTTTTAAAGAAAGGAAACAATATAGACATGTCAAAAGAAATAAAAGATGAACAACAAAGAGCTGATGTTGTATTAGCCTTAAAAAGTTTTCCTTATTTTGTTTTGAATAAGGAAGTAGAACAAGGATTGAACCTTTATAGACAGGAACTTTTAGAGATTCAAAGGAACTATATCAGTTATAGAGAAGGAGCAAGGTTTTATCCAATCGGAACAGCGGGAGACTATATTCCAAGCAGAATTAATTTCAAAATCGCAAAAACGCTACTTGATAAAGAAGCACGTTTTATGTTTAGTCAAACACCGGAAATTAATGTGGTAGGAAATGACACATCGGATGAAGAAGAACAAGTTTTAGCACAATATCAAAAAGTAATTGATGAAGTTATTAAAAATAGCAAGTTCTCAAAGAAATTGATTCAGAGTGCAAAAGATTGTTTCATTGGAAAAAGAATTGCAATACTCGCAGACATTTCAGAACAGGATGGAATTAAGCTACATTTTTATAATGCATTACAATTTTATTTTGAAACAGATTGTGATACAGAAAGATTGACAAAGTTCGTTAGTTTTGAAAATGTAACACAGAGTAGAACACAAAGGGAGCGAAGATTTTTAGTAAATAAATATTATGAAAGCAATGGAACAATTTATTTCAGTTCTATTTTGTATGACGGTTCTGGAAAAGAAATTGAAGTTTTGTTCGAAGAACATTCGTTAGACCTTGAACACATTCCTGCTGTTATTATAACAAATGACGGAACATTAGAGGATAAAATGGGAGTATCAGAGATTGAGGATTTAATGGATGAAGAAAGCGGCTTTTCAAAATTGGCAAATGCAGATGTTGACAGTGAACATAAGGGAATGAACCCTATTCGTTATACAGTTGATATGAACGGTCAAACAACAAAAAACCTTAACTCTGGAGCAGGTGCGTATTGGGATTTGAAGAGTGAACAAAACCAGAATGAAGTACATCCCAGTGTTGGAATGATTGCACCAGCTATGAACCATGTAGAAGCAGTTAAAACAACATTGGACAGAATTAAAACATCTATGTATGGACAATTGGATGTTCCAAACATTTCGGAAGAAACAATGGCAGGAACAATAATTAGCGGAAAAGCATTAAAGGCATTGTATTATCCACTGCAAGTAAGATGTGATGAAAAGATGAAAACATGGATTCCTGCACTTGAAACAATATTTATGCATGTAATTTCATTGGCAAAGCTAAACAGTGAAATTATAAAGGAATTGTACAAAGTAGAATCGTTACAAGACATACAGTATACGATTAACGTGGTAGAACAATATGCATTAATGGAAGATGAACAAGAAGAAAAAGACAATGATATTGCTGAAATTAATGCAAATGCACGAAGCAGAAAGTCTTATATCAAAAAGTGGCGCAAAGATGAATTTAAAACGGATGCACAGATTGATGAAGAATTGATGCAGATTGCATTGGAACAAAACATGTTCGACACATTAAGTATGAACACAAATGTACAAACAGAATTGAACAAACAGCAAACAGAACAAACAGTTGAAGAAGGAATTGAAAAAAATGATGTTCAAAATAAATTAGAAAATTTATAAAAAGTTGTTGACTTTTATTTCTGTCTGGTATATAATAAAGACAAGTTAAGAGATAACAACAAAAACAAAAAACAAATGTGAGGAGAACAAAGAAATGAAACAGTATTTTACATCAAAAAGAGTAGTAGAGTTGGACGTATACGCAGAAGCAAAATACACAGCAAGTAAGGAAGTATTTGAAAATGAAAAACGTGTTCAGTATGAAGGTGCAATTGCTTTTGAAGTGTTAAGCGGTGAGAAAGCAGAAGCATATGAAAAACTTTTAGGTGATGATATGAAAGAAAAAGATATGATTGACGATTACCATGAGTATTTAGTAATCTATTTTGATGATTGTACAACACTTACATATAAGAATAGTTATGTTGACATGTTTTCATTTCCAATGTAAAATAAAGGTGGTGAGATAAATACCAGATAAAGCAAAATTTGTTTTGAAAAATTCTGAACAGGTCAGAAACAATCTGACAATGCAACAACAAAAGAAAATCAGAAAATTGTATTCTGACCTGTATCAAGACATAACAAAACAAATAAATAAACTAGGACAAAAAAATCTCAAAACACAAAACCTTGTGATTTTGAGAAGAAACATAAATGAGCGCATTAAGCAGTTAAGTAATGACATTAAAAATGGAATCGTAACTGATATGCGAACACAATCTATTGCAGTAGTTGAGGATTGCAGAACATTTCTAAAACAATGTGGATTCCAAAACATACATGAAGCGTTTCAGTATGTGCCGGAACAAATAATAGAAAACATTTATACAGGAAATGTATATCAAAATGGTTGGACGTTTTCAAAAGCAATTTGGAGGATGGAAGAACAGAACAGAGGAAAGATAAATACAATAGTTTCAAAAGGTGTTGCGCAAGGCAAAAGTGCTTATGAAGTTGCAAAGGATGTTGAAAAGTATGTTGACCCTAGTGCAAGTAAGCAAAGTAAAACAATAAAGTGGACAAATCCGAAAACAGGAAAAACGGAAACATTTTATTTCGGAAAGGTTGATTACAACGCGCAAAGGTTAGCAAGAACACTTATAAGTCATGCATATCAGCAGAGTTTTAAAAGGGTGAATGAAAAAGACCCATTTGTAACAGCGTATATATGGCATAGCGCAGGAATACACGGAAGGACATGTGATTTATGCCTTGACCGTGATGGGCGAATGTTTACCAAGGATACGTTGCCAGACGACCATCCAAATGGTATGTGTACTTTTGAAGCATATATTCCGTATACAATGAATGAAATAGGAGATAAAATAGCAGATTGGTATAATTCACCTGTCGGTACTTATCCAGATATAGATGCATATGCCGAGGATTTTATGTAACAAAGAAAGGAAAGTGAACAAATGGAAATTAAGAGAATTTGCAACAAATGTGGATGCATAAACAAATTGGACAGTGAAACAACAAATCATAAGGACTGTTGGACAGAAGATGGAGATTACATCAGATTAACATATTACAAATGCGAACAGTGTGGTGAGGTAATTCCATTACAGTTAGACAACCAAGAAACAATAAACATTTTAGGAGAATACAAAAAGCTGTTTAAGGACGCACTCATGAAACGTATTAAAAAGCAGACAGTAGGAAAGAAAGCACAGAGAAAAAGTGAAAAGCTTACAAAGCAGTTAAGAAGCAAAAGAGCAATATTACAGGATATTTGTAACGGTAAAAAATTATTGGATGAAAATAAAAATATTTTCATAAATGCATTGACATTTCCGAAAGTAGGTGATATAATCAATGGTGAAATGTGATAAATGTAAGAAAGAGTTTAATGAACGTATTTATGAACAAAATAAAAAGTTCGGAAACTTGAAAGTAACAAAAACATTTTTGATGTGTCCGTATTGTCATACAAAGTTTACAATTTGTTTTGATACGGATGCAACATTATCAAAAAAGAAACAAATTAGAAAGAACACAGCACTGTTAAAAACAATAATAGACGAGAGGGAGTACAAAAAACAAGTAAAAAATATTGAGAAAAGAAAAAAGAAACTTGAAAGAGAAATGAAGATTTTACAAACAAAATATGCAAGAGATTTCATGGAGGAATAAAAATGGCAGACTTAGGAACAGATACAGGTAAAACAAAAACAGTTGAGGATAAAACACCAGAAGTTGTTGAAGAGAAAAAAACAGCAGAACAGCAGAAACAAACAGAACCAGAAAAAAAGGTTGATGTTGAAAAAGTAAAGTCAGATGCTTTACAGGAGTTTTTGGCAAGTCTTGGAGTTGAGGACAAAGAGAAATTACAAGGCATTGTGACAAAAGCAAAAGAAGAAGAGGATGCAAAGAAATCAGACCTTGAAAAAGCAAATGATACACTTTCTAAAACATTGAAGCAGTTAGCAGCAGAGCGTGAAGCAAGAGTTTTATCCGATGCAAAACTTGAAGCAGTAAAACTTGGAGCAAGACCAGAAATGGTTGATGACCTTGTAATCATTGCAAAAACTAAGGTAACAAAGGACAAGGATGTTTCAACAGTTATTGCAGAAATCAAAGATAGCGAAGCAGGAAAGTTCTATTTTGTAAATGAGGAAGAAGAAGTTGAAACAAAGAAAAACAATGTAACACGCAAACGTGCAACAAAACAAAAAACAACAGAAGATGGCAAAAAACAGGGTGATAATAAAGAAGATAACGATGATACATTTGCAAGTCGTTATTTTGGAAACAAACGTAAAACTCAGAGAGAAAGCCACTTCTTTAAATAAAACAAAACAGGAGGTTATAGGATGTTTAACAACACAGGAGTTACACAAACAAAATATAATGATACAACTCAGATTTTGATTGACCCTAGCAATTATTTCGCAATGGGTATTGTAGTAGATGATACATGCGGAGTTGCAGACAGTACAACAGGTAGAAAAATTGCAAAAGCAGGTACACCAGTAACAGGTAACCTTGATGCTAGAGGAACAGCTTTTACACCAGCTGTTACAACAACAGGAACATCAAATGCAGTTGGTGTTCTTTTACACGATGTTGACCTTACACAAGGCGATAATAATGGAGCAATTCTTTTATTCGGATTTGTAAACACAAACAGAATTGATGCTACAACAAAAGCAAAAATCACAAATGAAGTAAAAACAGCACTTAACAAGATTACATTTGTAGCTTGTTAAAACAAAACAGGAGGAATAAAAACATATGTCAATTTTTGATTTAATTACAAGCGTAGAAATCGTTGCATATTGGGAAGAAATGTTACAAAATGAGCCGCCATATTTAGGCGAAGAACTTTTTCCAGATGAACAGAAACTCGGACTTGATTTACAGTGGCTTAAAGGTGCTACTGGTTTGCCAGTAGTATTAAAACCGTCAGCATTTGATGTACAGGCAATTCCGAGAAAGCGTATCGGTTTTGAAAAACTTACCGCACAAATGCCATTCTTCAAAGAATCGAAGTACATTGACGAAGAGTTACGACAGGAATTAAACAAAGTCCTTGAAACAGGAAACAGCGCATACATTGATGTCATCATAAACAGAGTGTTTGCAGATGAAATGGATTTATTAAGAGGTGCGAGAGCGCAAAGAGAACGTATGCGAATGATGATGCTTTCAACAGGTACAATTGAAATTGAAGGAAATGGACAGGCTTACACATATGATTATCGTATGCCAGAGAATCACAAGAAAAATGCAACAAAGGCATGGAGTGACCCGACAGCAAACATCATTGAAATGATTCAAGAGGGTATTGAAACAATCGAAGAGGATGCAGGTGTAACAATTACAAGAGCGGTTTGCTCAAGTAAAATTCTTGGCTATTTCCGTAAAAACACAGAAATTAAAAAATCCATCGCAGTAATTACAGACGGTGAAGGACATATTTCTGATAATAAAATTCTTACTTTCCTGTCTGATGAATTAGGTATCCAGATTGTGAAATATGACAAAAAATACATTGATGAAGATGGAACAAAACAAAGATTTATCGAGGATGATGTATTTGTTATGTTTCCAGATGGCGCGCTTGGCAATACATGGTTCGGAACTACACCAGAACAGTCTGACCTTATGTCAAGCGGAGTTGCAAATGTAACAATTACTGACACAGGTGTTGCAGTTACAACGATGACAAAAGCAGACCCAGTAAATGTCGAAACGAAAGTAACACAGATTTGTCTGCCAGATTTTCCAACAGCTGACCAGATTTACATTATTGATGTGGATGGCGAATAGGAGGTCTGAACAATGGCATTTGTAAAAGTTAGAAAAGCAATCGGAAAAAGATTTGATGGAAAGCCTATTAAGGTAAGCAGTAAAGCATATGAAAACATTTTCAAGAAAAAAGGTTATGTTCTTGTTGATGATGATGGAAACAGAATTGAAAAAGAAAATGACTATGCACAGAATAAAATGTTGAATGAATCAGATTTCGGTGAAGAAGAAGTCCAGCAGAAAGTAGATGAAATTCCAATTTCTGAAATGAACAGCGCACAGTTAAAACAGTTTGCGAAAGAACATGACATTGATACGTCAAGTGCAAGCAATGTGAAAGAAGCAAGACGTATTATTCAAAAAGCAGTAAGAGAAGGAAATGTTTAAATAAAACAGGTTGGAGGTTGGCATGATGGATGTGTTAGAACAATTAAAATTTAACTTGCGTGAAAAACAATGTCCGTATTTTGAGGATGAAGAACTTTTACAGCTTTTGTCTATGTACGACAATGATGTAAAAAAGGCGAGTTATAATGGGTTACTGATGAAAGCCGAGGTAACAGGTTTGAGTGTTAGTGGACTTACAACAAAAGACAGTTCAAGTTATTTCAAAATGCTCGCTTCCAACTATGTTGAAAGTAATACAGGTGTTTTGAAATGAAACTAAAGAAGTATGAACAAAACAAGGTAAAAAGGGAAATCAAAACACATGGTTCTGACTATTCATTTTACAGAACAGGTAAAGATGAATATGGAGAACAAACAGAAGAAAAAGCATTGGTTTGCGAATTGTGTGGATTGTTTCACACAACGAGCGGTTACAGGACAAAAAACGTGTCTGATGGAAATGTAACGCACTCAAAGGCACAACCAATGCTTTTGTGTGTTTATGATGATGCAGAACAGGTACAGATTGGTGATGTTGTAACAATGAACCAAAACAATTACATTGTAACAGCAAAAACAAATATTTGTGAAGAAAACATATTAGCAGACATATCATTGGAGTTGGTGCTGAATGGCAAAAATTAGATTTGATGCAAGCGAAGTATTAACAAAGTTAAGTAATCTTGAAACAAAAGCAGACATAGCAATCAAGATGTATGCACAAGAAGGGGCAAAGAAATTTGAGAACTATGCCAAAGTAAACAGAAGATGGACAGACAGAACAGGACATGCAAGGCAAAGACTTACAGGATTTGTTGAAAAACTGCCACAGACTGTAAGGATTTACATATCGCATGGTGTCGACTATGGAATATATCTTGAATTAGCGCATGAAAAAAGATATGCTATACTGCAAGAAACAGTAAACAAAAACAGTCAAGAAATTCTTGATGGATATAAAAATATGATTGGGAAAATGAGAGTATAGAAAAATGAGAAAAGGTATTCTAAAACAAATACATGATTGTTTAACAAGAAATGGTTTTGAAACTTATTTTCCATCGCAGAAGCATGGTGAATGTTTAGAGCCGTACGTTGTTATAAAATTAGATGGAACATATGACCCATTAACAGTATCGAGTGAAAGACCGATATACACAATTATGGTTTATGTTCCAGAAAACAGATACAGTATTTTTGAAACAATAATTTTTGATGTAAAACAAACATTAAAAAAAATGTACCCTACGATCATGTATATAGGGAATGAAACACCATCATATTATGATGAAAATGTAAAGGCAAACATGGTATCATTTCAGTATTATGGATGCAGAAAAAAAGAAAACTTTTAACAGGAGGAAACAAAGATGGAAACAACAAAAAAGAAATTAGAATCAATTCCAACAATTGATGTATCACTTGTGGTCATTCGTGTTGGCGATACAGATAGTGGAACAGAATATGCACTTGACACAGCAAACCAAATTGCGGTAGATGTACAGACGGAAACAACAGATGCTGTCAAACTCATTAAACTTGGAAAACTGTTAGCGCAGAAAGGCGCAGTAACAACAGTAACTGGTATGCAGGTAACTCTTACAGATAATGTATTCAGCCCAACAGTAGCAAAAATTTTACAAGGTGGAACAATCACAGGAAAACTCAGTGATAACACACTTGTATATACTCCACCTGTTGCTGGAAGTGATGAAAAAGGTGATGTGTTTGAGATGGACACATACTCAGCACAGTATGATGCAAGTGGTCAGATTGTAAGATATGAAAAAGTAACATATCCAAACTGCCAAGGAACACCGTTCGGAGTTGGTTCACAAGACGATACATTCCGTGTTCCAGAGTATATAATCAACAGCGCACCAAAAACAGGAGAAGCACCGTACAAAATTTCATATGTTGCACAATTGCCAGATTTTACATCATCAACAGTTCCAGAGTATAGTGCATTAAGTGATGACGAAGGAACTAGAGCAGTGCAGAGTGATTATGTTAATGATGGAGAACAAGTTACAGCAGTTTCTATTCATTAACAAATGAATAAAAAAAGAACATTAGAAAGGAAAGAAAACAATGGCAACAAAAAAAGAGAAAGAATTGAAAGTAACGGATATTGAAACATTAGTAAAAAGTGCAAGTGGAGAAATCGTACAACTTCCAAGTTTTACGGAAAGTGTACCTTTCATTGCAAAAGTAAAAAGACCGAGTTTATTGGGACTTGTAAAGTCTGGTAAAATCCCAAACAATTTGCTTGTTAAAACAAATGAACTTTTCATACAGGATGGAGCAGGATTCGACACAGAAGATAGCAATATGATGGCAGACCTTTGTGACGTACTTGAAATGATTGCAGGAGAAACACTTGTAGAGCCGTCATACAAAGATTTGACAGCCGCAGGAGTAGAATTAACAGATGAACAATTGATGGCATTATTTAACTATTCACAAAGAGGTGTAGCGGCATTAGAATCCTTTCGTACAGAGTAGCAGAATTGAATCAGTTTTAGCAATGTGCAAAACATTCAAATGTTTGCCAAGTGACGTATTAAACATAGAAGATGATTATACGGCATTTTGTTTCAATGAAGCTTGTGTAAACATTATAGCACATTTACAGAATGAAGAAAAACCACATTACATAGAACAAGGAAGAGAACAGAAAGCAAAACATTATATGACATTTAGTGATTTTATTGAAACAATTAAATAAAACAAACAGGAGGAAAAAGCAATGGCAGTAAACATGGGTTCAGCCGTTGCTTTTCTTGAATTAGATACTTCCAAGTTCAGTAAAGGCTTTCAGAGTGCTTTCAATGACTTGAAAGTATTCGGTTCTAAGACAGCAACGGCAGAACAAAAAATAAAAGGTTTGTCCAGTTCAATGAGTACAGTTGGAAGTACATTAACAAAAAATGTAACACTTCCATTGACAGGAATTGGAGCGGCATCATTGAAAGTTGCGACAGATTTTGAAAGCGGAATGGCAGAAGTAAAAGCAATTTCTGGTGCTACTGGTGAAGATTTTAAAAAGTTATCAGATAAAGCAAAACAAATGGGTGCAACGACAAAGTTTAGTGCAACACAGGCGAGTGAAGCGTTTAAATACATGGCAATGGCAGGTTGGAACACCAACGACATGTTGAATAGTATTAGCGGTGTAATGAATCTTGCGGCGGCATCTGGTGAGGATTTAGCAAGTGTTTCAGACATTGTTACAGATGCAATGACAGCTTTTGGTTTGTCGGCAGATGGAACAAGCAAAGTATTAAAAGATGGTTATTCTAAAGAGGTATCAAACGCAACAAGGTTTACTGATGTTTTAGCAAAAGCGTCAAGCAGTTCAAATACAAATGTTGCGTTAATGGGTGAAACTTTTAAATATGTTGCACCAGTGGCAGGAGCGTTAGGTTATTCCGTAGAAGATACAGCAACAGCAATTGGTTTAATGGCTAATAGCGGAATTAAAGGAAGTCAAGCAGGAACAGCACTCAGAAGTACATTATCGAGACTTGCAAAACCAACAAAACAAGTGCAGGCAGTAATGGATAAATACAACATAAGTCTTGTTGATTCGCAAGGACAAATTAAACCATTAAAACAATTAATGGAAGAATTAAGAGCAACATTCGGAAACTTGTCAGAAGCACAACAAGCAAGTGTTGCGGCATCGTTAGCAGGACAAGAGGGAATGTCTGGATTAATGGCAATCGTTAATTCAAGTGACGAAGATTTTAACAATTTGTCGGATGCAATCTATAATGCAAATGGTGCATGTGATGAAATGTCCGAAACAATGTTAAACACAACAAAAGGTAGCGTAGAACTTCTTAAATCAGCCTTAGAAGGAGCAGGAATTGTTATAGGAGAAAGACTACAACCGTACATTAGAAAGCTTGCAGAATGGATTCAGAAGCTTGCAGAGTGGTTTACAAATTTGTCGGATAAACAATTAGATTTTATCGTAAAAGCAGGATTAATCGTTGCGGCAGTCGGTCCAGTTTTGATTTTGTTTGGTTCGCTTTTGGAACACATTCTAAAAATACACAGTGCATTTAAAAAGATGGGAAAAGTCATTGAAAGTGTAAAGTTAATATTGGCAGGAGTATCTGCACCAGTCGTTGCAATAATTGCAATAATAGGAGTTCTTGTTGCGGCTTTCGTAACATTATGGCAAACAAATGAAGAGTTCCGAAACAAAATGAAAGCAATCTGGAACGAATTAAAACAAGTATTTGTTGATTTTAAAAACAAACTGGAAGAATTAGGTATTGATTTTGGTGCGATAGCTGATGGAATGAAAAAAGCATGGGAAACATTTTGTAACATTTTAGCCCCACTTTTTACAACAACATTTCAGACGATTGTAGATTTTATAAAAGGTGCGCTTGATGTTATACTCGGAGTAATTGATGTGTTTGTTGGAATATTTACAGGTGATTTTGACCAAGCCGCAAATGGCGTATATGAAATATTTAGCGGTTTTGTTGATTTTTTTAGTAATTTATTCGGAAACATAATTGATTTGATAGCAGGAGTTTCAGAAGCCCTTGGATTTGAAGGTGCGGCTGAGAAATTGGAAAATTTCAAAAATGTTGTACAAGAAAAAATTGAAGTTGTAAAAGGAATAATTGCGGCATTTCCACAGTTTATAGTTGGAATAATTCAAACAATTATAAGTTTCTTCACACAAACAATACCAAGCGCACTTAACACATTTGTAACAGAAACAATACCAAACGCATTAGAAGAGTTGAAAGCATTTCTTGACCAGTTACCGTATATGTTAGGGTATTTAATTGGTGAATTGATAGCATTAATTATTCAATTCGGACAAAATGTTTTAGGTTGGATAGAAACAGAAGTTCCGAAAATGATACAGAATGTAATCAGTTTTGTGGAAGAACTTCCAAGTAAAATCTGGAATTTGCTATTACAGGTAGTACAAAAAGTGATTGCATGGGGTTCACAAATGGATGCGAAAGCGCAGGGCGTATCAAGACAATTTGTTGCGGATTTTATAGCATATGTTAAGGAGTTACCTAACAAGCTATGGGAAATTATAAAACAGTTGCCAGAAAAAGTAAAAGCTATTAAAACAACAATGAAACAGGCAGGCAAGGACATTATTACAGCTTTATGGGAAGGAATTAAGGCAATAGCAAGTGGGGTATTGCAATGGGTCGAAGATTTTGTAGGAAAGATAGAAAGTTTCTTCCGAGGTATTATTGATGGATTTAACAGCGTTAAGAACAAAGGTTCAGAAGCAAATGAAATCAGTAAATCTGTAAATGGTAGACATGCAAATGGTTTAGACTATGTTCCTTTCAATGGTTATGTTGCAGAACTTCATAAAGGTGAAAGGGTGTTGACAGCAAAAGAGAATAAAGAGTATAATAAAAGAAATGCAACAGGGAATGGTGGAGATACATTTAATTTTTATAACACGAAACCAAATCCATATGAGTATGCAAGACAGATGAAGCAAGCGAAGAAAGAATTGCTTTATGGTATTTAAAGGTAGGTGAAAAAAATGATTAAAAACGTAACAATTACAAACAAACAAACATATGAACAAATTGAAATAGGTGCGAAAGCACCTTTTGTTTTAGATAGTATTGACTGGGGAAGTGCATCAGTAGAACAAACAAGTTACAGAGTTCCGTTTCAAATTGGCGAGTTTAAAACAGGGGAAGTTGTTGGAATTAGGCAAATTAGCATAGTTGGTTATGTTGTTGCTGATGATGTCACAGGGGTAGGAAAGTCTTGGAAACAGTATTATGAAGATTGCGAAAAAAAAATCGAAGAAAACAAATTGTTGCTTGACAAATTATTTTCTATATATTATAATGTGAGTATAGAAACAGGAGAGTACAGGATAAAAGGAGTACCAACAACAGCGGTGAAATATTCAACAAATGAAGAGGACAACAACGAAGTATTTTGCATGTTTTCAGTAGTTTTAAAATGTTTCAATCCAATGTTTGTAAAAGGTGGGGCGAAACAAACACAGCTTGCAACAACAAGTGGCAAGTTACATTTTCCATTGATTATAAAGCATGGTGGTGTTGTTTTTGGGGAAATAATAAAAAGGAGAAGCGTACCAATATTAAATAGTGGAGACTCGGATGCAGGATGCGTGATAACGATATTCGCTGATGGTGGAATCGTAAAAGACCCAAAGATATACATTATACAAACGGAAGAATTTTTGGAATTTAAAGATGTTACGTTGCAATCAGGGGATTATATAACAGTAACAACGGAAACAGGGAAAGAAAATGTAATTTGGCATGATGCATCTGAAACAAAAGAAATAAATGTAATAGGTCATCTAACAAATGATAGTAAGTTCATAAAAATAAAAAAAGGAACTTATGATTATGCATATAGTGTTGATGAACAATATATGTCAAATGTAGATGTTAAAATCGAATTTGAAGAACAGTATTTCAATATAAGAGGGATGTAAGATGATTGAAATTTTAGATAGTTTTTTGAAAAAGGTCGACATACTCAGAAAATATACATATGCTCAGTATACAGAAGAATTTAGAGGAATTGGAAGTTTTAAAATTAATGTTCCAATAATTGAAGAAAACAAATATCTTTTAGATGAAACCGAACAATATTATGTTCTGTTTGATACAAAAAGAAATGGGAAAAATAAAAAAATTTTAGGAGTTGTTGACAAAGTTGAAAAAGAAGCTGATTCGGACTACGATAATCAATATACACTGTCTGGTAGAATGGTACAGTTTGTTTTAAAAAACAGGGTAATAAAAGGAACATTTTCTTATTCTGGAAATACTGCAAACTTTGTAAGCGGAATAATTTATGACAATATTTTAAAAAACAAAGATGATAGATATATTCCAATTAGTATAAGTCTTGAAAATGCAACAAAGCTAAATAGTCAGTGTAGTAAAATTGATAAGCAAGTTACAGGCGGCTACATATGGGATGAAATAGAACCTGTGTTAGAACAGGATGGGCTTGGACTTATAATCGAACCGAACATTATAACCGAAAAAGTTATTGATGGAAACAAAACAAACATAGAAGGGTTATCATTAACAATAACACTTGGAGCAGATAGAAGAAAGTGGAACAAGGAAAACAATGTTTCAGTTGTTTTTTCGCAAAGTCTTAGCAACATCAGTAGGACATCATATACAAGGGATACAACAAATTACACAAATGTTGCATATACGGCTGGTGAGGGAGAAGAGGAAAGCCGAAAATGGTATGAGATTGAAATAAATAGTGATGTAAAAAGCAAAAACAAAAAAGGAATAGGTCGTAGGGAACTATGGATTGATGCAAGGGATATTCAAAGTGTACAAGATGATAAGACTCTGACGGATAAAGAATATGAAACATTAATAAAGCAAAGAACGAATGAAAAAGCGGCAGAAGCAATGGAAACAAGAACATATGAATCAACATTAACCGAGCAAAACAAACAGTATGTTTTTGGAATTGATTATAACATCGGAGATTGGTGTACAGTAATTGACAGCGAATTAGAAAAAGTGTTAGACGTGCAAATAGTTACAGTTGTGCATACTATACAAGGAACAGGAACACAAGAAATTATTGATGTCGGATTTTCATACGGTTTAAAACAAAACATGGATGTATTGAAGGAAACAAGGGAAAGTGCAAATAAAATCGAGAACAATAATGTAAACATAAAGTATCTTGATAATAAACAAAAGACATTGGATAATAGGGTTGAAAATCTTGAAAATGAATTGAAACAACTTCCGACAATACCAGCTGACGAATTTACTTTGTCGAACGATGGAGAATGGTACAAATATGGGAAGAGGACATTCATAAAATTGAATGGTTCGTATGTTGGAGATGTGGCAAATTGTCCATATCCACCAAAGGGAGGAAATGTGTGGCAGTATGTTATTTTGTTAAATATGAATAACGGAACATGGTGGCATGGATTTATGAAAATTAGTATTGATGGCAGTGTTTCATTTCGAACAATAGCAAGCATTGGAGCAACAGATTTATATGATTGTACAGGAAATAATTTTACAGTGTATGGATATGTTGACTTTTTCAATGAATAGTAGTATGATATGTATATAAAACAAAGGAGGTTAATTATGGCAGAAAATAGTGGTTTTTTTAATGCAATCGAAACAGCAGGAGTGTATGACCGTGTATATGATGCGAGTGATTTTGCAAAGCTGTTTAGTCTGTTTATGACGAATGGTGTGTTCGTAAATCCAACAGACCAATTAAAGGTCGTTGTAAAATCTGGATTAACAGTAACAGTAAAAGCGGGACGTGCTTTCATTGATGGGTATTGGTATGAACTGACAGAAGATACAACCATAACAATGAGTTCTAATACAAGTGCATACCCTATCAACTCAGTCGTGACATGTAAATTGGACAAGAGTAAAAGAACAATTAAAATTGATAAAAGGGATGCGGTTGTGAGTACAAATCCTGTTAATACAGACACAGTACATGAACTTGTACTTGCAGTTGTAGCAATAGGGGTAGGGGTCAGTACAATAACAAATGCTAACATAACAGACACAAGGGCGAACAACAATTATTGCGGATTCGTAACAGGAGCGGTAAAACAAATTGAAACGACAGATTTGTTTAATCAGTTCGAAGATGCTTTTGGTGCATGGTTTGAAAAAATGAAAGACCAACTTTCAGAAGATGCGGCAGGAAATTTACAAAACCAAATTGATAGCATGTCGATACAGGATTATTATTCACTTGACAAAATTCCTGTAACAGTAAATAATACAAGTGCTACGAGTAAAGCAACATTTCCGCTTGGTTCTGTTGGTGGTTTAGTTATTGGAGGACTTACAGATGGAGTATATTGTGTTTCTATCGCATTGAAATGGAAAAGCGGAACAGCACCTTTTGAGGGTAAAGTAGCAAATGTCAAAGCAAGCATAACAAAAAAACAAAACATTGCAACGGATGGTTCATATCTGGTAGATGTGATTGTTAGAAGCTATGAAACATCTACCGTGATAGCAAGCAATGGAACAGTATTAATCACGTTTGTGTTACCGTTAAAAATTGCAAACGATAATACGCTTGTGGTTAGAGTTTCTGATATTGAAGGGCATAGTGCAATGCTATCAAATGCAAACAATTTGATTTATGACGTTACAGCGACTTTTGAGAAATTTTTGAGTGATTATTAAAAGGAGAGAAGAAACAATGGATGATGAATTAAACAAACATGGCAATGCAGGATGAACAGCCTTGGAATGTTGAAACAAGTAAAAGAACAAACTATATGAATAGAAAAGGAATGACGGACAGGGAAAAAGAACAAAAGGCAGAAGAAATCTATTTGAAATTAGATGAACATATGCAGAAAGCACTTGCATTGCATGAACAGTTAGCAGATTATTTTTGTTTCCTTGGGTTGCAGGGATTCAAGCGCAAATTGGAATACCAGTACATGTGTGAGGTTGCAGGCAAAAGGAAGTTACATCATAAGTATGTTAATATGCATCATAAATTAATCCCTATGCGACAGGTAGAAGTTCCGCATCTTATTCCAAACGAATGGAGCAGATACACAACACTTGATGTAAATGACAACGTATTGCCTAAATATGTCAAGTCTGCTATGGAACAATACAAAGAATGGGAAGAAAAAACAAAACAGTTGTATGAGGATTTATGGCAGGAGTGCATCTCGTATGGAATGACAGCGGATGCTGAATATATTTCAGACCTTGTTTCGGACGTAACAAAAGAAATCAAGAAAGTAAACAGAATGTGCGAACAGCTTAATGGAACAGGTTATGATGCAACAGTAATTCATACGATGCAAGACAAATTCCATGAAAAATACAAAAAGAAGTATGAAGACGAATATACGGATAAAACAATTCGTAAAATGAAGAAACAAAATAAAACAAATGAATAACCTTATAAGCTATATATTATATAATATAATTATATTTATATTATGTTTTATATAGCTTATTTTTTATGTTTAAAAATAAATTTAAAAATATTTAAAATAAGTGTTGACTTTTATGTTCATTGTGTTATAATAAAATCAAGTTAAGGAACTAAACAAAATAAGAAAACAACAGAGAGGTAAGAAAAAAATGAAGAAAAGAACATTTAAAACAGAAATGAAATTAGACTTACGTCAGCCAAGATTAAACAAAAATAATACCATTGAAGAGTACACGGAACAATTGGTAGACAAAAATGAGTATTACAATATAAAGGCAGTTTGTCCAATGGCTTTTATTATGAATAACACAGAGTTCGAATGTTTTAAAAACAGTCTATTAAAAGATTATGACTTCTTAAAAGATGTTCCTTGTGGATGTGAAAAAGATTATACACAGTATGTAGTTATGATTGTAAATGAAAAAACGAAACAAAAGTTTTTTGTAAATACACAAGGTTATAACTATGCAAGATATTGTTTATTTGATTAAAAAATATAATTAAGGGGTTGACAAGTTCAACCCTTTGATATATAATTAAGACATAAAGAACAAAGAAAACAAATGTGAAGAAAAGGAGAAAACAAAATGAGTAAATATGTAAAAAGAGGAACATTAGTAATTGAC
>UMDC01005356.1_pt1 | contig 21661 bp, 19 predicted proteins | sample 1964391 | NCBI WGS metagenome assembly UMDC01 (sample SAMEA4835984, study PRJEB28245) | human gut metagenome | biome: gut microbiome; material: fecal sample | place: Denmark | collected 2008 | reverse complement strand
AAACTCCAGTCCCTACCGTAACTTAACCTTAGATTTTCAGGATTCAAGATGACTGCAAATATCTCCCTGCTTTCTGATGTATAATCTCCTTGTACTACTTTCATAGCGATTGTGGCTCCCAATTCATAAAAGCCAATGAGCTTTGATTCTGCATCATTCACTATGGTAGTGTCAGAAATGTCGATGCACCCATTCTCCTTTACCACTTTACCCGTACATCCTGTTAATAAGAATACAGAAAAGAAGAGATATGAAATTACGGTTATATTCATGGCTTGTTCTCTTTATACTTCAATTAATTTTCAGAATATTCAAACCTTATAGGGAACGCAAACCTTACTTTCACATTTACTCCATGCTGATTGCCGGGTTTCCATTTTGGCATTATCGAAACGATACGTAATGCTTCCTCACATAAAGCGCCATCAGCACTCAGTACAGGATTGACGCTACGGAGAATTCTGGGCTGTATCACACTTCCATCCTTGTCTATAACAACCTGTACAATAATCCTGCCTTCCAGTCTGCTTTGTCTTGCAGCTTGTGGATACCGGATATTCTGTCTTATAAACTCCATCAGTCCAGGCATACCACCAGGAAACTCAGGCATATTCTGAACAACATCAAATATATCATCCTCGCCTGAAGGTGCCTTATAATCCGAAGACCGTGCGGGGCCTACTGGAATAGGTTTGTCCCTGGATGAAACCTGATGAGAGGTATAGGCTTCAAACCATTGATGGATTGTATAATAACATTCCTCGTTCTCATTATAGGCCCTGATTTTCAAAAGATAATCACCCGGTTGACAGTTGTCAGGGAAATCAACACCTATCTCGGCTGTTTCCCCTTTTTCAAGACAAAGGGCGACAGACTCCTTATCCATGTCCTTATCGGGAATCTTATGTAAATTCTTCTGTTTGTCCTCCAGATAGAAATCAGCTTCACCTTTATATATCAGATTATATTTAGGACTGACAATGGAAATATAAACCTTGCCTCCGGAAATGCTTGTACCATTTACTATGATATCCTCACTTTTTTCACGGTTTATCCGGTTGTTATGCCTATCGAAAGAAGCTTTGACCACTCCTTCTGTATCATCTATCAAATGTCCCCATTTTACGAGCCTCGTATTCTTTGCAGGAGGAGCGGCATCCACAGGAGGAATATATTCAATTTCGATGGCTCCTGTGTCTTTCGGATCTTGTTTGGGACCCTCTTCAACTATTATGGGTTGAGTCCGATTGTATTCTTTAGGCAATACAGTATAGAGTCCCTGTTCATCTTTCAATATTTTATGACTGCCCGATTCCAACCATTTATTCCATTCATTGAACAAATCGGATATGAACAGGTACAAATCTTCTGAAATATGGATTTCTTTACCGGATTTGATATTGAATTTCAATCTGTCATTCTCCACAGAAAGAAACTTCCTGGCTCTATCCAACGCTTTCAGGTAAACAATCTGGTTAAAGGCGTAGTTCTTGTTGAAACCTTCTCCTGTATACATATCTATTGCAGCATAGTACATTGTCCCTCTTGCTCTAAGGAAAGTGGTATCGGTTATAGAAGCCTTATACCTGTTCGCCTCTTTCCATAAATTCTCTCTCTCAAGTTTTATCAGACTGTCCGTTTCATTATCTACAGGAGATATTTCCTCAAAAACCGTGTCAGTAACATCAGCGTGGTTCTCTTTATTACTTTTTCCATTACAACCGGTCAGAAAAAGACAACATACTAGAATATATAGCATCTCTGTTTTCATATGTCTATAGTATTAATGGCACCTCCCATTGATTCATGAAACTTCCTTAAAGATAGAGATATTATCCGAATTTTGAATAGCATTTGATTCCTATTTTTCGATACCCTGCTTTAAAACAGTTCTTTTGGAGGCAGGTATAGGTATAAGATATAATCAGGGGGGTGGCAGAGCCGGAAGTATGGAACGTAGTGAAATGTTATACATAACTGGAAGACAAGGTGGAATAAATAAGTGTGCAAATGATGTACAAAAGCTTAAATAGTAAGCATTAATTTATTCCATCCTACGGTTATGTCATACTCATTACTTCGTATAGGCTTCTGTCTCTAATCTACCCCTGACCAAATGAAGGTGTCGTTTACTTGTCAATCACCATATTCTTAACCGGATGAATAGTCTCGGCATGGTTTTGTAGATTTTCTGCCGACAACCATCTCATCCGGAACTGTGAATGGTGGGATAAAAAAACAATTAGAGATTTTTTATTATTCCGGTCATTGACTGATATTTATGGTGCTGTCTTAATTTGGGTTGTGAGATTAAGGATGTTTTTGTTGATTGATAATAGTTGTCAGAACTGGTTCATATCTTATTATAGTCGGGATAATTGATAATATTGATTTGTGACTGGATTTCATTTTCCTGCCTCAAGAGAAAAAGAAGAGCGGAAGAATGTGGGCAGAAATGATGCTTGTATAACCTTTTCAATTTTACCTTGTCAAAAAACAGGTTTTATAGTTTCCCGCCCTGCTTTCCCCGCTTCTTGCTTCTTGAGGGTAGGAAGAAACAAACAACTGCTGGATCATAAACAGAAAGTCGGATAGAGATCGTGATTATAATTCGTTGTTTTGTAATTGCCACCTTAAGCAAATGAGGTATATTGGAAGTGAACTATTGAACCTATTTCTGGCTGGGTGATGTTGGTTATAATCGGATATGAATTATTTTATTAAGTTCTGAAGCAAATGAATTGTGTCATGCTGGTTCATTAGTCTATTATCGATTTTACATATGCAACATTTCCGGGTATTCAATTTGACCAATGGAGAGTAAACGGGACGCAATCAATTTTTTTCCTTTAAAACCTATTCTTTTTAAGTAAAAATCTCAATTTTAGCAAAAAAAGTTGATATTTTCTCCCTTTCGTCAGATGTAGGCTCACGCCGCCTGAGTGGGTATTATGAAGATATAAATGGTAGTGCATCCTATCATATAATCTGCCTCCGGTTTACTTTTCAATCACTGCCATACAATATTTCTGTACACTCTGTCTTATTCCCGGGAGTAGCCAATGTATTCCTTAAAAAGACATGAAGTATTCAAACCATCAATAATTATTTATCAGACAAGTACGGAGAGACAATTCAAAAGATAAAAAAGGCGGTTGTGATGCCTCATATCCTTATAGGAGAAAAGCACACACCTATATGTTGCGCTTTCTTGGGAACAATAATTTATTAATAATTTGAAGTATCATTTGATGAAAAAGAAAATTAAAAATCAGAGAAGTGCTGGAAAGATTATTCCACTGCACTCAAAATTTACAGAGCCGGCGAATAATGTCAGCAGAGATTCCGAAGTTTTATATGGTCAAAAAGGAAAGGAGGTTTGCCGTGCCTAATTGGTGTGATGTGGAATACAAGTGCGTTGGTGACCCGAAGGAAGTAAGGTCACTGCACAAGGTGTTGAAGTATATGGACAAGAGAAAGACCACCATCATAGAGAACGGTTTTGGCAAATGGTGGCTGGGGAATCTGGTTGAAAGGCTTGACGGGGACTGGACGACGTTCAACTGCCGTGGGGAGATAACCGGTTATAGGCTGGACGGCAACGTGCTCACGATCAATCATTATACGGCATGGTGCGAGCAGTCCGGACTCAGAGAAAACATTGAACGGGCATTTCCGTCCGTCAAGGTGTATTACCGTGAATGTGAGCCCGCAAACTGTGTCTGTTCTACCAATGATACGACCGGCATGTATTTTCCGGAACCTTACTGCCTGGCCTCCTTTGACAACCAACCGGAGTTTTTCATGACTATCGAAGAGGCTGCCCGATATGTCTCCGAGATAGTGAGGAAAAGGGTGCCCTCTAAGATGAGGGCTATACACAATGCCTTGAAGAGATATATGAGATTGCCGGAGCATCGGGACATGTCATATTCCTTCCATGAAGTTAGGATAGTGACATAGAATCGATAAGACAACAAGAGAAATTGGGTTTAATGCCCGGTTTCTCTTATTTTTTTTGGTTGTGAAACTGTATATTTTTAACGTGAATTAGAAATAAGAATAAATATATTTTTCTGACAATTAGAAACATAGCGATAAAATCATTAAATTTATAGTGTCCAATTATAACATTTAAACGATTACCACTATGTTTCCAGAGTCTAAAGTTACAGAGATTTATTGTATGGCCGATGATTTTTGCGAGAAATTTACATTTCAACAAAAAAATATATGATTGAGTATAAGAAGACCAAGCATCGTAACAAGCTCAATCGTATGAGTGATGCTGAGATTATGGTTATTCTTATCCTGTTTCACTCCGGTGGTTTCCGCTGTTTCAAGCGTTACTATAAGGAATATGTCTGTAAACATCTGAAACACCTTTTTCCGCGTCAGGTTTCTTATACTACCGTTTTGTGGGACTGGAGAAGGAAGTATTGCTTCCCATGACCATCTTCATCAAAAAAGTCCTGCTGGGAACCTGTACCGGCATCAGTTTCGTTGACTCCACTCCCTTACGTGTATGCCGTAACCAAAGAATCCTTATTCATAAGACATTTGAGGGACTTGCCGAACGTGGAAAATGTTCAATGGGATGGTTCTTCGGATTCAAGCTGTATCTGATAATCAATGACAGGGGTGAGATTCTCAATTTTATGTTCACGCCTGGATAGGTGGATGACCGGGAACCGTTGAAGCAAGATAAGTTTCTGGAGAACATCAAAGGAAAACCATGCGCAGACAAAGGATATATTGGTCAGGCTCTGTTTGAGAACCTTTTTCTTAATGGCATACAGCTTGTCACTAAAGTTAAAAGCAATATGAAGAATTCACTGATGAGCATTGCCGACAAGATTCTGCTCAGAAAAAGATCATTAATCGAAACTGTCAATGACGAACTGAAGAATATTGCACAGATAGAACACTCCAGACATCGTTCATTCAGTAACTTTATAGCCAACTCCTTGTTGGCCATAGCAGCATATTGCTTTTTTGAAAAGAAGCCCACCATTGACGTAAACTTTGTCAATGACGGACAACTTGCTATTTTTTGATTTTATATCGAATTCATGTTATTTACTTGCTTCTTAATAGACATATTATTCAAGCCTATCACTACCAACAACGACCGGGATGTTTTGTGAAGCAGACTTCTGTGAAAAGGTTACACCTTATTATAATATAAGAGAAAACAAGTGTACATTTCATGGAAGCAGTATACTAATATAAATATGTTCATGCAATAACCATGCTGGCTATCCTCCTATCGCAGTATTGTCAGATTGAAATATTAAGATTGTTACATAAATGTTTTTTAGGATTTGATACGCGTCGATTATTAAATATTTAGACTCTACTTTTGGCTGTTTTATTGGTTTCATGGGGCTTTTTTTGTTTTCTTGCTGCATTTTTTTGATATTTTACTTGTAGTTTATATTAGATTATATATCTTTGTGCCGTCTAACGCTACTTCTAGAGAGTCGCGCAGATTTAGAGTGTGTGGAATTTGTCGAAACACCTTGAAATTTATATGTAAAACCTTTTTATTTTTTTTAAATTTATAAATTTAAATTTCAATTTTATTATGAACAAAAAAATCTTTAGTGCAGCCTTGTTCGGAGCCCTGATGGCGCTCTCTGCAGGGACGTTTACGTCTTGCAAAGACTACGATGAAGACATCGATCGCATTGACACTGAGCTGTCAGGCATCAAGTCTCAACTCGAGGCTTTGGAAACCAAGATTAATGAAGGCAAGTGGATTACAAGTGTAACTCCAAGTACTGATGGCTTGACTATCACTTTGTCCGACGGTCAAACTTACAACATTACAAACGGTAAGGACGGTCAGAATGGTCAAGACGGTGCTGCTGGTGCTGCCGGAACAGAGTGGACTATCTCTGAGGATGGTTACTGGGTATGCAACGGCGAAAAGACAGATGTTAAGGCTGTTGGTCAGGATGGAGAAAAGGGTGAACCGGGACAACAAGAAGTGAAGTTTGAGAACGGTAAGTGGTTCTTGTGGAACGGCACTGAATTTGTAGAATTCAAGGGTGCTGCAACTTCTGGAAATATCCCCTTCTACTACACTGATCCGAACGACCAGAACTACACTATCCTGGTGGTGTTTGACGAGAATGGACAAAACAAGAAGGAAATCCGTTTGCCTATGAATGAAGGCTTGGCCCAGATTTCAGTTTTAAACGGTTCTTCTTTGAGCGTTAATTATACCATAGCTGGTGAAATCAAATGGGATGGTGCCAAGGCCGTACCTGCTAAGGGTGACTACTTGATTACCCAATCATTTGATTCTCTCTTGGTACAAGTGACTCCGACCAACTATGATTTGGCTGCAATCCCATCTTTCTCTTTGGTTAATTCCTTGAATGAGGCTGCTCCTGTGACAATAGGTGCTCCTGTTGCCTTTAACCAAGTGCTGACTAACCAGACGAGATCCGTATCAAAAGGAGGCTTGTACAAGATGGCTGTAACGCCGAATAAAATTACAGATGAGGTCGTAGAAAACTATCCAAGCTATAATGCTCCTTATCTCTCATTGGTGGCCAACGATAAGGTACGCTCTAATTACGAATTTAGATACTATCTGCAGGATTGTTCATCCATGTCCTCTACTCATATAGAATTTGCTGAGAATGGTTACGATACTATAGATGGTACAAGAATGCCGTACTTTAGCACCAAACCGGGCGAAGCATTAAAAATTAAAGCAAGTCGGGGCGCAGAATATCTGTATGATGCTTATCTGACAGTAAAAGATATCAATAATCAAAAGGCTGACTCCATTAAATGGGGCATTGAGACTGGTAAGACTATGACTATTCAAAGCAATGAGAAAGCCCAAGGTAGTATGGTTTTCGTTGTTCGCTATTTGGATGTAACTGGTCAAGTATCAACTACAGATATTTATGTTAGCTTCTCAGCTCCTTCTACAGAAGAGATTATAACGTCTATTCCTAGTACGCCTCATGTTGCAACAGCTGAAAGCGGAAAGAACTTCATGCTGGTTGACTTTGCTCCTTATTTCAAGGATATGAGTGAAGGCGACAGAATCCTTTGGAATGCAGATGCTTATGTAGACGTTTGGAATACAACAGTTAAATGGGTTTATACGGATGAAAGAACCGGTAGAACCATCACTGAAGAAAACAAGTGGGGGCTGATTGAAAAGATTGAACTGGCTGATGCTGACGGCAAGGTAGTATCTGAAAATTCTAAGTTTGCAAAACTCAAAGTTACGTTTACTAACAACTATGGCGCAACTCAAGGTTTCGACCTTTCCAAAGGTGAATTTACAGCAACCGTTCAAATCAATGGTGCTAAAGAAGGTGTTTACCAGACAGTAGAAATACCGTTTACTGTTTCTAATCCGACAGCAGCCGAAATTGCCAAGCAGTATACATTCAATGCATCATATTTTGCAAATAATACATTCACTTTCCTTGATGTTAAGACGGTTGATTTGAAGGACTATATCACTGGTAACATTGATTATAGTGGTGCTAAAGCTACAGACTATTTGAAATTTAGTGGTAATAAAAATAGTGTAGTGGCTATGACAACTGAAGCTGAAATAGGTACTGCATATCCAGTAGAAGGTCTTAAAGTTAACTTCTTGGGACGTCAATATGATATACCGACATTCAATGTTAAGTTTGTAAACTCTAAAGCTTATTCTGTAAATGTGGCTAATGCCGCTGTAAGTCTTGTAAGTGGAGGTTCTTCTGCAACTATCTTCTACGCAGAGAAAGCTGCTACAGATAAACCAAACTTCTACAATGTGAAAGACGCATTAGGTAAGTATGTTGCACCAGCATCTGTTGATAATATTGCTGTTGAATCAGCTAATACAGACTTGGTAACAGTTACGAAATCAGGTAATGATATAGTAATCGCAACCGTTGATAGAGTGACTGTCGATACACCAGTAAAAGTTAAAGTAACAGCTACTGTTGATGGAGAAGAATTCTCTGCTGAATTTACTGTTACAGTGAAAGCTTTTCCTACAGAGTAATTCACTTATAATGAAATAACTCAATAAAGAGGTAGGGGAAAAATGACATTTTTATTTCCCCTGCTTTTCTTCAAAGAATAAGCGTTTCTCAGGAGAGAGAGACCTTATATAATAGAAAACTTTAAATTTATAAATGGAATCCCCTGCTTGTGAAAGTCGGGGATTTTTTATTTAACGGGAATGAGACTATCGAAATATTGTTGCTTCTTTAGAGATTTGGAGTACTGTTATCATTTTCACAGATAAGAGCCAATTCCTTTCTTATACAGAAGCAGAATCCATTCATTTTTTAATGAAAATATTATGAATGACATATATATCAATGAACTGAAAAAACAAATTCCGTCCTCATATCAGAAAAAACTTTTCTCAGAAGAACAACTGCGGGAATTAGCGGATATCATACAAAGAGAAGAAGCGGATCTGTACGTGTTTATTCAACAATTATTCGAGATGTTGGTCAAGGATGGAAATCAACATAAATGTCTGGATTGGAATATTGGCAGCACTCTTCAACATTTTAACCCTATAACAGTGATTGAAGCGTTTAAAGCTCTGAACGGGTCATCCCTCTGTCATTTATATAATTCCATAGGAGTTGCATGGGTGCTGGGAGAGTTCAATATTAGAGACGGGGCCATACTGGAGTTTTTGCGGAAAATGGTGGAGGAGGATCATGATTCTGATGTCTGGTGGCGCGCGGCTTTTTCTCTAGAGAAACTTGGTCAGGGGGATGCAATACATTATTTAAAGAAAACATTGAAATCCAAAGGAATAAGGAGCTTGGAATATTACTTTGACCATATTGGAGATAAGCGGTCCGTCATAGGCATTTTGGTGTTAAGCAATAACCAGAATATAAAAGAAATGATTTATCCGAGAATAAAAGAAACCTTTTTACACTCGGAGGACCTGCACGAACTGATAAGTTGTGCGTGGCTGTTGGGGCGTTTCCGCTTGTCGGATAAAGAATTGATATCGAAGATGGAATCCATAATCGAGAAAAATGAGAACTATGAACTGGTCTACTACACTTTTTTTGCCATATTCAGAAGCAATCTGCCGGTCTTTTATTCTCTTTACAAAAAGTATATAGCATGTGGAGACGCTCTGTTGAGGAAGATGGCCGTACGTGGAATCTCCTATCTGGAAGGAGGTGATATTTTCTCTATTTTAGAAGAAGCTTTAGACAAAGAAAGAGATGAAGGTGTCATATCTGAAATATGTCAAGCCATTTATAGAGTGAACAATAATCAGGTAAGAATGCAGGTGGCATTAGAAAAAGCTTATTGTAATATTGAGAATGGATTGATAATTGATGACAGTGATAAATGGTATGCCACCCCTTCCATTTACGAAGTGTTCTCAAAGGCAGAGGATCCGGAAAATATCTGCTTTAAAGCTATCCTGAGAGAGATCAATACCAGATTGGAGGTCATCGAGAATCCGGTTGACCTGGCATGTGGGACAGGGAGAGCAATGGACTTCTTTATAGACAAGATTGATTATAGGGGCAGTTTTTATGCTGTGGACAGAAGTTCGGAAATGTTGAATTTTCTTCAGAAGAAGATGGATAGGAGACATCTATATACACATATGATAGAGTATCATCAGTCCGAACTTGCAAAGCTGGAATTGCCGGTCCGCTCCAATCTGATGATAAGCAGTTTTGGTTTTCCGTCCCAATTCACAGACAAGGAGCAATGTATGCTGGAACTGCAACGTGTTGACCATTGTCTGCTGCCCGGCGGTCTGTTCATCACCCTGGGATGGGATGAGACCTTTAATGACGCATTGAGCAATTTTTGGTATCAGCATATTCCGGATAATATAAACGCCAAAGACTTTGAGACATGGCGGTTGCAAAGAATGAAAAGACTGGAATCACCCCGCAATTGTAATCTGACCTGGTATAAGACCAAATTACTTGTTCCATTATTGTTTTATGATGTAAGAGAGGCGGCATATATAATGGGATATCTGTTTGGAAGGGATGCTGCGGATGAGGTCATAAGGACCAATAGGACAAGATGGCAGATGTCATTGGGAATAACAATCAACACCAAGGAGGAAATCAGTTTAATAATAAAAAAATATAAAAATGAAAGAAATTGAGATTTTAGTGGAAATACAGGAGGATATAAATTCTGTGCTGAGTTGTCTGGGGAAGTTTGAAAAAAAAGGCATGAAAGTTACAAAAGATATCTATTATTTTGACCCCTTAAGAAATAACCTTAAGGCTGACAGTGGGGGGAAGCTGAAAGAATGTTGCAGGCTGAGGGAGAAAGCGGGGAAGTATTATATAACTTATAAGACTGACAATTACAATGGGGATGTGTGGGTTTATTCCGATGAGTATGAAACGGAGGTGAAGGATATTGATATACTGAAACGCATTTTTGAAAAGCTGGGATTGCAGGAACTTGTTATCATTAATAATAAAAGGCATACATTCGAGACTCCTGAATATGAAATCATTGTTGAAGATGTGGAAAAACTGGGTGTTTTTCTGGAAGTTGAGTATATTGGAGATTCTGAAACAGTTTCAGTGGATGAGATAAAAAAACGAATTATGCAATTTATAAAGGATTTGAATCTTAAGGTTGGTAGTGAATTGAATTCAGGGAAACCAGAACTATTGCTAAAAAAGACCAATAGATGATAAACACTCCCCCGGCTTGGAAAAGTCGGGGATTATACTTTTCCATACCTTCTTTGATTCTGGTTCCGCATTTGAAAGAGGAGGAGAAAAAAGAGAGCCGCCATACCTTTTTTGAGGTATAACGGCTTCATGTGTCGCAGATTACCCGACTTGTACTCTCAGCACAATGGACTGAGGAGCTATATCCAGCCATGCATTCTTTATCTTGCTTGCCCCGAGAATTTTGCCACTCTTCCGGTATGCATCCAGAAAATCGGTCTGCTTTATTCGATAAGGATATACACAACCTGGAATTATAGGAAAAGGCCGGGGCATCTCAAAACCGTCATATTCGTGGGCGGTCATCATGAAGGCGTCGGCATCCATGATATCCTTCACCGGGTCAGCATTATAGGCACTGTAGTCAAATCCCCGGTGGAAGAACATGGCGGTCATATTTCCGATTGTGCATAGCTCGAACCTGACCCTGTCCTTACCGATTGCACTGTCCAGATACTCCTGCACTGACGCCTCGACCGTATCCTTGTCCATTGCTTGCAGGTCATACACTTTGCCTGCTATAAATATTTTCTTATCCATTATTAGACTGTTATTGGCTATATTCTTGTCCATACATTAATTTTTTATTTCGTTAATTATTACCCTTTATCCGGCAGGGGCACATCGCATCCGCTATTACCCGACATCAGGAGACGGTATCACTGCCGGATTCCAACAAAGTATCTACTCCAGGAAGGAGTAGCGGTAGGTTCCATCCTCTGAAGGCCTGACACTGCCGGTTCCAGATACCACACCCGGATAGTTCCCGGCGAAAGTATAGCATTTCCGGGCTGACGATGTCGTACTTCCGGGAGATATCGTGAAAGCGTAGTTCTCCTCACCCGCCCCAAGGGAGGAACCGTAGGTGAGCCTGCATTCCACGATGACAGTGGAGGCGACTTTATAACCGGCGGATGCATATACACTGTAAATGTCATAGGCACCATCCTTGCTTTGCCAGCTGTAACTCAGATGTATGAAATTAACAGGTTTGATATCTGCACCCATCTGATCCAAAGGAACGTTTAAACTGGAGCTGTCTGACTTATAACTACTGGTAGAACCGCTATAATCAGATGTTTGTGTCTGTGTTAATTCCAAATTACCCTCTCGAGTTGACGTACTACCGTTTGCACCTGCTGTTACAGAACTCCCTGAAACAGAAAATCCAGTCCCGCTACTTATTCTTCCGGAATAACTTGACCAAGCAGACCAGGAACCTGCACTTTCATCAGTCAGACTTCCATTGGTATAAGTTAACGTAACCGGTCGTCTCCTGGAGGTAACTGAAATCGTCTTGGTTCCACCATCTGCGCTAAAACTTAATGAAGTGGGAGATACAGAAAATTCATATTGATATTCAGTTTTCGTAGTTATATCATCCTTTTTATCCTGGGTTACTGTAGCACTGTCAGATTTTGAACTGTCGCCACTATGGGTTACCGTAAAAGAACCGCTTCTTCCGCTACTTGTACTGGAATTGGCTGTAGCAGTTACGGATACAGTATTACCGGACTTTGATGCGGTAATTCCTGAAGGCAGTCCGCCGGTATTTAAATTATAACTTCCTGAAGGACTGTCATACCAATTACCCCAAGATATCGGACTTCCAGATCCTTCCCTTGTCTGAGGAGTTACTGTAAACGACGTGGAACCTCCTGAAGCTCCAAAATTGTAAGAACCCGGAGATACTGAAATTTGATAGTCATATTCTACATTGATACCTTGTGTAAGCGTTATAGAATCAATGGTATATGCATTACTTGCACTCAAGGTACCACTTCTAGAAGATGTTCCTGTATTATTGGAATCAGGTCCTACAGTTGAACCGGAGATTGAGAATGGACCGGTCACACTCGAAGTGGCAGATATATTGGTATAGCTGTAACCGCTCCAGTCGCTCCAGTCTCCCCAATTCCAGGTATTGCCTCCATCTGTGGAAGTTCCAGTACGATATCTGCTGCTGGTGCCTCTTCTGGAATCCACTGAAAAACTTCTCTTGGATGTATCATTCCAAGACCAACCAGTATTTGATATACTAATACTACATATATTATTATATCGATATTCATAATCTGTATCTGTAAGAACACCTGCTTCCTGATCAATTTCAACCCAATCACTGGCTCCTCCATAGGATGCCGTAATTCTGGTGCTTCTTTCCGCACCATTGTTGACTGATACTGTTAATGTTACAGAAGTTCCAGAACCGGATGATAGTGAGAATCCGGAAGTATTAGATAGACTCAGTGAAGGAGTTCCAGAATCATTTGCTGAAGATGTTGAACCCGAACTCCAAGTATGTGTACCGGTTCTTGTCGCACTTGCCCTTACTGTTGTAGTACCACCCTCCCTGGGGAAATTTGTTCTATCAGCACTGACAGAGACATTCCAAGGGTTCCAGGATGTACTTTCAATCTTATTTTCCGCTTGATAAACATTAGCGCTAGATGCTGAACTGGATTTACCATTCATTGTTACGGTTAATGAAACAACAGCCACAGTAGTTTGTCCGGATCGGGTTGTACCTTTAGATCCAATATCAGCCAAACCACTCGAAGAATTTACGGTTGCTGTTCCTGAAGTTCTATTAAATGTTGGAGTTCCGCCGGATGTGAGTGTTGTTGTTTTTCCGGATACCCAATATACAGTCTGTTCATAGGAGTAACCAGGTGATGAACTACCTCCGGCGGCCGGGATAACTGTAGGATAGCTGAAAGTTTTAATTACTGGATTGCCATAACCGTCTCCATCCGGTTTGATAGAGTCTGCATTTTGTTTGTGAGTTGCAGTAGCTGTTTTCTCAGGATCAGAACCGAAAGATTCGGATTGGCTCCATGTAATAATACCATTTTTCTCCGCTCCACCGGGATTGGAGGAATAACTGACAGTATCACTCGCGGCGGTCCATGTTCCGGAGCCTGAATTTTCTGAGGTATAAGCTACGTTTGTTTGTGAGCCCTCCACATAGATACGGTTTCCCGCATTACTGTAACTGTACTGTCTCTTATACGAGGTCACTGTGAATTTCCGTGAACCTCCCGCCGCGGATATGGTAGCTGTCGCAGGAGTCACGGAGAAGGTATATTCCCAGTCAAGACGCTCTATATGGTCTTCGGGAACAAGCTGGTCGGCCGCATAGGTGTAACCCTTCTTTATATGCAACCCGGCCGATTCAATTTGACTTCTTGTAGGGCACATCATCGTATCTCCCGTGAAAGAGCCCGGTTTGAGTGTGTTGCAGAAGTCCTTTGTCGCTATTCTGAAATATTGTGCCATCTTGTTGTCTGTTCTTGTTTTGATCCATACATTATAGTGTAATTATGCCGCCATTTTTCCTCCCCACTGGAGAGCCATCGCATCCGCTATCCCGGGAAAGGTCTTGCTCCTCAGTTTTCTCCTCTCCTCCGCTGATACACCTGAGAAAAATATATCAGTGAACCATTTAGGGGATTTGTTTCCGCTCTTTGCAGTATAGATCTCACCTTTCCCAACTATATTTGTAGGTATCAGGAGAGATAAATTTTTCAACCATAGACAAGTTTTCTTACTAGCTTCATGCCCAAACTGCCAAGGCTCTATTATCTGGTCGGGCTTTCTCCATCGGCTGCTCATTATGCCTACCGGATTTTCTATAGCTAGTTTATTCACTCCTATCTTTGAAACATCCATGAAGAACTGAACAGCATCTTCACGGTCTTTGGCTCTGTCGGGGAACTTCGGATGGGGTCTTCTCTGTTCTGTTGGAAGGTTCTTATCGTCGGGGTGATAATACCATCTTGCACCCGAGACAGCAAGAAAAGTGCAGGGTGGATGGGCTATGACCAGATCCCAGTTACCGTCAAGGAAGTGTTTGGTACCGTTCTCCAAAGTTCCCCCACGATTGGCGATTACATCAAACATGTCCCCCTTGAAATGATACTCGGGATGACCACCGCTGCAATCCTGAAGGTCACAACTATAGGCGTTATGACCCAGTCTTCTGAAAGCCAGACATACGGCCTGACTCTCTTCACATGCTACCAAGACATTCATATCCCTAGAAGACTATCTGCATTAAGATACGATCCGAATAACATCTCAGACCTATATGCTCCACCAGCTGCCCCATCTCTTCAAACAGTTGGAATTTATAGAACCTGATGAACGCCGTTATATCCGTGTAGAAATTCTTCCCGGCAAAATTCAAGGGATGTATCATCGGGTATCCTCCTACAGCCTGTAGTTGGAAGGCGCCTATTCCCAGGCCTGTGATGAGCGCCATATCCGCATCGTAGATAATACGTTTATCGGGGTCGCAGAGGAAATCCCTGACAAAGAAGAAACGGACTTCCTTCTCACTCAGCTTCTTGACCCGGAACTGTGCCATTCCGGAAGTGTTCTCGTCTAATGATTCCTGTACCCGTGATTCCATTTCTTCAATGCCCATATTTGTATTGAGCACCTCTCCGTTTGCTATAAAATAGTTTTTCATAATGATTTAGATTTAGTTTTTTGTGATGTGATTGTTAGTGTGATATTCCATTCCTTTTTCAGATAAGAGACAAGACCGGAATAGGAGTCAATACGTCTCCTTTCCCTCGGCATGATTGATAAAGCCTCTTGAAGTGTAAGATTAATACAGAGACCGGTTTTAAAAGCGTCTCCATATTTCTGTCGGAGCGCTTCTATGTCTCTTTGGTATTTTTCAGAGATAGGTTCGGATGATACCGCTTTTTCGGTGACATCAGGTGCGGTAAAAGTATCCTGACGATTGGGAATAGGCTCCCGCTCAAGTCCCAATAGCTGATTTATGAACTCTTTAAACATAGGGTTTATGCTATTTTATTATTCAGTTATTAGGTTCTGGCAGGCTGTGAATGGTGTTTTAGCGATTTGGAAGAGAAAAAAAAATAAGAAGAGCGCCGTCAATCATCCTGGTCATTCCCTTTGCCTTTTCCCGGCTATGGCAATTTATATTCAGGTATTTGTTTCGGCGCCCTTCATTGTGAGTATTTGTTTCTTCGGTAATAAGGCTTTGGGAGGATGCTGGACGTTGGGCAATTATACCTTATATATATAATAGCGCTCCAAATATGAAAAACGCGCGCCATTTCCAGTCATGCCCTAATCTGTGTAATAAGGGCATGTTCCAGTGAGCATGTCCAATCGATTAATCAAACTAATTTTTTTTAAACAATGAAGACTGACAAGAAAGAAATCGTGAGGAAATCAGAACTCCTCGCACAGATCAGAGCCGACCTCAAGGCATGGGAGGAGGCGGAACCCGACTTTGACGACAACTACTTCGACGAGTCGGACGTGATATCATACTATGAGTTCCTGGTCAATAAGTACCGGGACGAGTGGGTCATAATCGACGATGCCAGGGAAGGAGGCGGCGATGAGGGAGCTGTTTGACATCACTCCCCATTCCACGGGCCCCGGTTTCAGGATGAGGCTCAAGACCGGGGAGATAGATGTTCCCGATGGGCGTGGCGGATACATCGTCAGCTCGGGGATGGGTTCGGGAAAGACCGAGAGCATCAAGAGCCTGATCCGTCACAAACATGATGAGGGTATTCTATATTGTGTCGATACCAAAGACGAGCTGGAAAAGATGTTCGGCTGGATAGTGGAGAACCTTGTGGTGGAAGGGGTATTGAGGATGGAGGATGTGATGATCATATCCAGTGACCCCGGGAGAGCCGATTTCCTGGGGCAATACAGGGACAACCCCGGAGTGCTCATGGAAAAGAAGGTGATTCTGATAACTCATGTACGCTTCTGGACAGACCTGATAAACCATTTCCTCATCTATAAGCCACAGAAGGAGGTGGCACCGTTCGACGGTGACTTCAGGACGTTGATGGGAAGGGATGACCTGAGGGGATATGTCATCTTTGACGAGACGCCGACCTTCATCAATCCCTTTGTGGAGTTCGACAGGAGCATGCTGGGGATATTCGGAAAGACCGATGAGAACGGCAATATCGTCTGCAAGCCCCCTGAAGAGCTGGGCCGGTATTATGACCTTTTCATCAGGGGCGGAAAGAACGATCTCTTCAACCAGGCCTACAGGATCAACCGTATGAAGCGTGACGTGGTGCTGGGGCTCATTCCAAAGTATTATGGTTCATGGGTGATGTCCGATACCGACAAGGTAGGCATTACATTCTACCCGGTTGACCTCTGCCCTGAAGGCATGACAATCTCCACGCATATCCTCATCTTCGAGGGGGCGGGCAATATCCTTTTCAGAGGCTCCACCCGCTTCACCCTTCTGGATACGGAGAGCAAGTACAACACCGTAACGGATTTCAGGAGGATGGATTTCGGACTGTCCAGAAAGTGTTTTGATGAGGCGGGGTTCGGCACATTCGTAAAGAGGATAGGCAGGCTGATAGACAAACCTTCCTTGATTGTATGCTGGAAGGATATAAACGGTGACGATGACGGCCCGGGAAAATCCGGATATGCGGAACGTTTCAGGAGGTTACTGGTTGCCGAAGGTGTCGATCCCGGGTTGTTCACCGTCACCTATTATGGAGCGACCGACAACAAGAGCACCAACTCATACAGGGATATTGAACAGATCATACTCTGTGGTGACTGGAACCTTCCGAACACCGAATCGGCAAAGATCCGGAGGGCCTATGGTACCTCCACTGACCCGCACAGTCAGAAGGACTGGTATTTCTCACAGCTCATAACGAGGATAGGCATCAGGAAGCATATCGAGGGTGAGGTATATACGGTCTGGTATACTGATGATTTTGACGGGAGGTTCATAGAGAGAATGGACGCCTACTTCAATGAGAACAGGGTCATAGGCAAGGCTTCCGTTTCTCATAATGACTGGGAAAAGAGGCTGGAGGGAATGAAGATCAGGAGCAACATTAAAGGGGAGATCAGACTGTTGGCCAGGTATGACAAGGATATGCAGAGGGCTATAACCATGGATAGTGAATATACGAAGGAGGTTACTTTTGCCTATCTGGAGATGATTGGTATAAAAAGGTATGTCAGGGAAAGACGTAAATATGACAGACTACTGGAAACCTTGAGTAAATTGAAGATTACCCTGGTGATAAAGTAAAAACGGAATGGGCGGGATTTGTGGCCACGCCCATCCCTTTTCTTATATCAGCTGTTAGGATAAATATTTACTTACCCGCCTTTTTTTGATGCACAATCTAATATATATAGAGAAGTAAAAAAAAGCGGGTGTTATAGTAAATAAAGGGGTTGTGGAATAAAGGATGAAAGAAGAGACCTGCTTCGCGGTCTACCAAAGTGAGAGGAAGAGAATAAACAAAAATAAAGAAACGTCCTTCCTTCTCTCTCTCACTCTGGAAGGGTACGAAGTAGCCTCTCTCTTCAATCTTTCATCAACCGTTTCCATAGCTCCTTTACCGAAAAATAGTGGTTCTTCCTGAGAGACGAAGATACTGAGAGGACCGGCTTTCTCCCAAAGAAAAGCCGGGTCCGGTCTCTAGGAAGGTTCACGATACATTAAAGCAAATAACAATCTAAAATCCAATAACGATATGATAAATAAAAACATAAGCTACTACTTTAATTCAAGTGATTCAAGAAGCAGGATCCATTATGACTTCGACTATATCCTTGAACTCATAGCATCCGACCCTGAACTTTCCAAGCAGACAAATATAGTGAGGATGCAGACGACAAAGAAGGCATACAGGGAAGAGAAACACAGACTCCCCATGATAGCACCTTCCGGAATATTCGACTACAGAAACGATGACCCGGACAACCTGCACCAGTATTCCAATATCCTTGTGCTCGACTTTGACGATTTCGGATCACATGAGGCGGCAGGAGAATTCAAGGAAAGACTCATTCAATATGCCAATCCTCTCCATCTTTACGCAGTATGGTTCTCTCCAAGCAACAAGGGTGTGAAGGCGGCTATGGTTCACGACAACACCGACCCGGAGCATCATTACAATCTTTTCCGGCAGGTGAAGCAAAGGTTATATCCAAGGACTGATGAATTCGATAAGAGTTGTCATAATCTAAGCCGCACGTTCTTCCTGAGTTTCGATCCTGATGTCTATATCAACCCGGAGAAAGACACGTTGATTCCCTACCACTTTGAATATGACCCATCCATTCCCGGACCTGCTGTGAAGAGTTATAATCATGGCTGTTCAAGCGGCTGTTTCATTCATACGCCGGAAGAGATAGAGAAGAACACTTGCTTTCAGAGGTTATGGAAGGACAAGACACTGATTAACTACGTGGACAGGAAATGGAGAAAAGAGTATCCGGATAGTTATGAGGACGGCAACAGACATAAATCCATCCTCTCACGGGCAAAATGGTTGTGTCTGTACGGTGTCTTGTATGATGCTGCCTTGAACTATCTCATCGGTACATTCGGCAGGCATGGTATCTCTGAGGATGACATTGAAGGGATGGCAATCAACAACTATAATGCCAACCGTGAAAGTTTTGGTGTCTCAAGGATGGAACTGTATTCAAGGAAGGAACGGGGAGTGGTGTACAGGAATCGGATGTTGAGGGAGAATACGCCGTTTCAGTAAGAGCCAGGGTGGTGATTGATAATAAGAGGCACGTTTTGACAGTTTGCCTCTTATTATTTTTTTAGACTATTTACATGAAATTGTCAGTTTGATGGAGCACTTGCATTACCAACCATCAATCATTGACTCACCAACTTCGTGCAGTCGGTCTTCGCCATAGGAACGGACAGCAACAATCCCTCGACAGGCAGATACGTGAAGCAGCTCAAGAGCAGGAACGGCAGGATAGTATGGGACGGGAACCATGTGATACCTTATGTAATTGACAAGACGCTCGTTCCTGCCATGCTCCGTTTCATACAGCCCGCACAGCTTCACCAGACCGGAACAGGCACCCAAATTCCTATCCAGACTGCCAGGGAGTGTGACCTATTGAAGAATAGTGACAATATGCAGCTCGAACAGATTAGGGAATTGCACGGGCAGGGTATGTCGAACAGAAAGATAGCCGGGGAACTGAACCTCTCACCCACCACTGTAGGGAAAAGGCTGAAGGAGATGGATATTGAGGATGGGGAGTAGTGGAAGTGAAGGGATTGGCTTTTGAGGGCCAACCCTTCACCCATGAAATCCCTGAAAGAACTCTGCCTTTACTCTTCTCTGTCGGGGCATTGTACTATAAGCCTGAGGCTGGTTGAATGATTTTTGTCTTACCCTAGGCCTGATTGAATACGGGTGTCCATCACTGATTACCACTGTCCAATATAAAAATAAATGGACACCAATGATTTAGCCGGTCATCCATAATATCCATCAATGTCCACTACTGTCCACGGTGTCCATTACCGTCCACTATAAAAATAAATGGACACCACTATCCATTTTTTCTTCTTTTGGGTTATTCCTTTATCCAATTCATATGGTATCCTATATATAATGACTAATAATGGAATATTACAAGGAAATAACCCAAAGAAAGAGAGAGAAAATGAGTTTTTTTCTTTCTTTTGGGTCATTCTTTTGTCAGATTCATATGGTATCCAATATTATAATACCTGACAGAACAGAATATAAGGATGAATGACCCAAGAAAAAAAGATACAAGTGTCCATCTTTTATATTGTGGACAGTGGTGATCAGTGATGGACACCGTGGACAGTTGTTGGACACTTTAAATATCTAACATATAAACCGATAATCTGACATAGTGGGGTGTTCGCTTCCCAAACAGCGAACGCCTCCACACATCAACAACTTAAAAACGAGTAGAAATGAACGATATAGATTTTTATACAAGCAAGAGCAACACACTTCCGGCAAAAAGGATGAGTCTGGATTATGCCCTCCGTCAGATTCAGGAGGGTGAATACAGGGAATACGCGGACAAGGTCAGGAACGCCAGGACCAGGGAGGAAATGGACCGGGCTAAATTCGACGCTCCCGGATTTTCATTCTCAGGCATATTCGAGAGACGCGGGAAAGAGAGGCTGATAAGGCATAGCGGTATCATGGCCATCGACATAGACCATCTGGACGGGGACGTGTTTTCAGAGAAGGAACGGCTGATGAAGAACCCTTATGTATACTCGGTCTTCCTCTCAATATCCGGAAAAGGCCTGAAAGTGCTGGTCAAGGTTCCGGAAAGTCTTGACGCAGAAAGCCATAAACTATACTACAGGGCCATTGCGGAGGATTTTGGCGTGGATGAGGATAGAAGAGCCCAGGATGTGGCAAGATATACGAACGTCACCTACGATCCTAACCTCCATCTCAACCCTGGAGCACTTGTATGGGACAAACCGGTTGAGGTAAAAGAGGAGATGGCCATAAATCCGGATACAGCCAACTACACAGCCCCGATAACCGATATGGACGAGAGGCTCAGGATCATACTCTCATGGACGGAAGGGGGATTCAGGAGAGGCAACCGTAACGGGTATGTCTATGATACGGCCTGCAATCTCTGTGAATACGGTATCGGGAGAGACGAGGCACTTGACATCCTTCTCCCTTACGCCTCCTCCGACTTTACGTCCGGTGAGATTAGGTATACGGTCGGCAATGCATACAGGAATAAGAGGTTCGGAAGTAAGACATTGAGAAGGGAAGGGGCGGAAGAGAGACTGAAAGCATTGTTCTCCAGCGTAAAAAATATCCCTTCGTTTCATCATCTCCCAAATCCGACAATGGAATACCGCCCGGACATGAGGATGGTGATAGTGGATGATGATGACGTGGCTGAAGGGATGACGGGGCTTTTTCCCGGTTTCCAATGGTTCTCAACGGGCGGAAAGGTATTGTCGGGAGATTTGATGACAGGTATTCCGGGGTATTTACGTATCCTGGTCTGTCCGCGTCTTAGGAATCAATGGTCTTATCAGTGGAAAGAAGAGATAGAGACGCTGCAATGGAAAGGTTATGGTCTGTATGTCTGGG
>UMDC01028671.1_pt1 | contig 21722 bp, 17 predicted proteins | sample 1964391 | NCBI WGS metagenome assembly UMDC01 (sample SAMEA4835984, study PRJEB28245) | human gut metagenome | biome: gut microbiome; material: fecal sample | place: Denmark | collected 2008 | reverse complement strand
AGAAAAATCAGAATAGGAGAAAAGGATGAAAAAAACACACATTCTACTCCACTTTTATTTCTCAAGAAAATCAAAACCAAAACATAGGAGAATTGAGAACGAAAGTCTAGGTAATTGTTATTAAAGGAACATAGTTTTTAAAAACATTCATTACTCACTCAGAAATATAATTATGTTTTTTGGTAGCCTCCCATCTATTTAATACATTTCCTCAAAATATTTATAAGCATTTCATTGATAACAAAAATATTTTGCTTAATATTGTAACAAACAAATTAAGATAAGAAACTAATCATGGCATATATATTTGCATTCATAATTAAAATATTGCTTTTTCAAACTAAAAGGCTTTCATATTTATGTCTTTTTATTACAAGCTTTTTACTCTCATGTTCGCATGCTGACGACATTGACAGGGAAGTAAAAAAGAGTATAAATGATTCTATATATGCTATTAATAATAAACTAGCAAAAGAACGCATGGCTAAAATTGAATCGCAATATAACACAGAAGGTTGTTTTAAACTGGTTCATATTTCAGATCCACATTTATCTGCCTATTCCCAAAACAACCATTATGAATACCCTATCAACCTAATACAATCTGTTCGATTTGCAAATCAAACCGATCTGAATATCAATGCCATGGTAGCTACTGGTGATTTTATATCAAACCATCCAGAGAAAAAAAGTGCACTCAGCTTTTTACAATCATTTATATATCATTATTTTAATGGGAACAAAATTCCATCTTTTATTTGTACTGGGAATCATGACTCCAATATCATAAATAACTCCTTTAAGGCATATATTGAACCGGAAGAAATTAATCAGAAATTCAACTTGTCATATAACTATGACAAATTAAGAAGTCAACAAATAAAAGAGAACTATTATTACATCGATATGCCTAATCCACAAGGAGGATACATCCGCTTAATATCACTTGACATGTTAGATCAACCCACTCACACTTATAATACTACAATTTATGCATCATACTCTCAAAAACAAATAAATTGGCTGTGCGATGTTGCCTTAACCCAAAATCTAACGAAGCAACACAGTGTTATTATTTTAAATCATTATCCTTTTCAAGCATATTCTAAAACTGCATCAACTTACCTATGCGATGGTGATTTTGTACACGGCTGGAATATGATACCTGAAATCGTTGAAGCTTATCGATCAAAAACGACTTTACACAAAACATATAAGAATAAATTTGAAGAAAAAGATAGTATATGCGTAAATTCTAATTTTTCAAAATCCCCTGGAGAATTTATATGCTATTTAGGAGGACATATACATAGCTTCGCGAATTTTAAGATCACAGGCTTAAGTAATGCTTCGGACAAATTGCCTCAACAAATGATCATATGCACCAATCAGACTCCTACTGAAATCGGGACAATATATAATAAAGTAGAACGAGAAGACGATACTATTTCGAGTAATAGCTTTAATATCTACTACATTGATACTATTCACAAAAAAATATATATAACATATTTTGGAGCTTATATTCCTAAAAATGATCCTTTATTCCCAGAAATCATCACTGTTTCTTACATATAGAAAAATCAAAAAGCATACCAATGATAGTGATAGAAAGAAAAACCATCATAACTAAAAACTATGCTTCTTTGGGAAAAGTTGTATATCATACAAGCTTTTTTATAACTTTGCACTCAGAAGTCTTATAAAAGCTATTTACTTCTTTAATATCTCAATATGCAAAAATATTTCAACATATATTTGGAGTTCGATAAAAAAGTCATAGACCATCTTATTAAAGAGACTCTAAATAAAGATCAAAAAGGGTATATTTGCGTCATAGAAAGTAATAATTTGACCGTAGCAAATACAAGCCCTCACTTTTTAAAGATCGTAAACAACTCCCTTATAAACATTTGTGATGGTTCAAATGTCGCATGGTTACTTGGAAAAATACATAAACGACCTTTTAAATCCTACATTGGTGTAGATATTTTCCGGCATTATATAAACCTCAAACAATATCGGCATTTCTTTTTAGGAAACACCAAAGAAGTCTTAGAGGGCATGAAAAAGACCTTAACAGCTATTGATCCCCAAATTTCAACTATGCGATTTGAAGAATTGCCGTTTAAAAAAGTAAATGAATTTGATTACCCCGCAATTGCCAAATTAATCAATGAAGACAAACCTGATTTTATTTGGGTTTCATTGGGTGCACCTAAACAGGAAGAATTCATGAGTTTATTACTTCCTCACATACAACGAGGTATTATGCTAGGCGTGGGAGCCGCTTTCAACTTTACATCCGGAGGTGTAGGACAAGTTAAACGCGCACCACAATGGATGAGAAAATTACGTTTAGAATGGTTTTATCGAGCCATCGAAGAGCCCAAGAAAAATATCCCTAGATATTGGGGATTTATCAAAATTCTGCCAAGATTGGTATATTCTGAGATTAAAAGAAAGAATTAATAAATACATTTCTAAATTAACATAAAAAATGCAAGCCATCATTTTAGCCGCAGGAATGGGTAAGCGCTTGGGTGAGTTGACTAAAACAAACACCAAGTGTATGATTAAAGTAAATGGACAAACATTAATAGACCGAATGATGAAGCAACTAGTTCAATTGAGGCTAAGCAGAGTCGTTTTGGTAATAGGATTCGAAGGTGAAAAATTAAAAAAATACATACAGGATCAAAACTACAATGTCCCCATTACTTTTGTAATCAATCCAATATACAATACAACCAATAACATATACTCACTATACTTAGCAAAGAAGTATTTAGAGGAGGATGACACTATTTTATTAGAATCAGATTTAATTCTTGAAGATTCATTATTCCAAAAATTATTAAATAATCCATTTCCCAATCTTGCGTTAGTTGCTAAATATCAACATATGATGGATGGGACTGTTGTTAAGCTTGATCAAAACAACAATATTATCCAATTTATTCCTAAAAAAGATTTTGTGTTTAGTGAAAGGAATAATTATTACAAGACATTAAATGTCTATAAATTCAGTAAAGAATTCTGTATCCACAATTATAATCCATTTCTCGAAGCCTACAGCACAGCTTTTGGTAATAATGAGTATTATGAACAAGTATTAAGAGTTATTACATTTTTAGACAAATCAGAATTTAAGGCATTACCTATAGCCGATGAAAAATGGTACGAAATTGATGATATACAGGATTTAAATATTGCAGAAGCAATATTCGCAGAAAAGGGAGATCAACTAAAAAAAATTCAGAAAAGATATGGAGGCTATTGGCGTTTTCCTAAATTAATCGACTTTTGTTATTTAGTAAATCCGTTTTTTCCCACACCTAAATTTATAGAAGAACTAAAAGCGAACTTCACAGAACTGTTAACAGAATATCCTTCTGGAATGGAAGTAAACAGTCAGTTGGCAGGAAAATATTTTCATATCAATTCAAATTACATCTGCATAGGAAATGGGGCTGCAGAATTGATAAAGGCTTTGTTTGAAAGAATTGCAAATCATGAAAAGGTGGGTATAATAACTCCTACTTTTGAAGAATATCCCAATAGACTGAATCAAGCTCAGATTGTTTCATACACTCCGACAAATAAAGACCTATCATATACCGAAGATGACATTATTACATTTTATGAAAACAAAAACCTTCAATATCTGCTAATCATTAATCCAGATAATCCATCTGGAAATTTCATTAACATTAATGGCCTTTTAAAGCTTATACAATGGACTAAAAAGAATCATATTAAACTAGTTGTAGATGAATCTTTTGTTGATTTTGCAGAGAACTATCCTAACAATACACTAATCAAATCAAATATATTAACTAATAACGAACATCTAATCATCATAAAAAGTATTTCAAAATCATACGGCGTGCCAGGATTACGGCTCGGAGTTCTAATCTCTTCTAATATGGAATTGATTCGAGATGTCAAAAAAGATGTCTCTATTTGGAATATCAACTCCTTTGCTGAATTTTATTTACAAATTTACGGTAAATATGAAAAAGACTATGAATTGGCTTGTGAAATGTTTTGCAAAGAAAGAGAACGATTCTATCAAGAACTGAGAAAAGTTAGATATCTTCGAATAATTCCCTCACAAGCAAATTACTTTCTTTGTGAAGTCATTTCAGAGTATTCTTCTAAAGAAATCACAACTCTTTTATTTGAACAATATAATATCCTGATAAAAGATTGTAGCTGTAAAATCGGCTTAACCGATAAATCATTTATTAGGATTGCAATAAAAGATAGAGAAAGCAATAATTCACTTCTTAAAGCGTTACGTAAATTAGAATAGACATTCTTTCTGATTATTTAGGAATAGAGCATTAATTATATCTAATGCTCATTCCTAAATAAGACTTCTGTTTTTAACAAATAAATATTGACACAATGGTCCAAAAATTTATCAACACACAATATTATCGGCTACATATTATAACCTTAATTTTTGGTATGATATTATACAATCCTTTGGACATAAAATTTATGGATGAATTATGTGCCTTTTTACTATTAATTTTATTAGGATATAGTATCATAAAATCTCAAGACTGGTCATTAAATAAAGCCTTTCTATATATTTTGGGAATTTTTGCATTCTATTTTTTCTATTCGATTTATATTTATAGCAATTCCATTAAAGGAATCATAACTGATTTCATAATCCAGATGAAACCCTACTTAGGTTTTTTCGCTGTTTACCAATTAAAGCCTGATTTTGACAAACCACAAAAAAAATTATTACAAGACATTTGTATTGTTTGTTGGTTTCTTCTAGTTCCAATTGGAATAATAGGTATTTTTGATCCCTTTTTCATTGGAACTGTAATGAAACATCCTACATATTTTGCTGCAGCAATTGTTGCTCTTTCTATAACCTTCCTTCTATGTAGCCAATATACAATGAAAGATAAAATTATTTTTATTATTATGTTATCAATTGGCTTAGCATCTACCCGCTCTAAATTTTACGGTTTTTTTGCATTATCAGTTGTCACTGTGTTGTATTTTGGAAATATAAACAATTTTAAATTAAACCTCAAAAATATCTCCATAATAATATTAACTCTAACAGTTATTATTTTTCTTGCATGGAATAAAATTGAATTATATTTTCTACAAGGACTTACTGGAGAAAAGGAGAAAGATCTAATTGCTAGATTCGTTTTATACAGTACATCCATTGATATATTCAAGGACTATTTTCCTTTTGGTAGTGGTTTTGCAAGTTTTGCGACTCATGCTTCTGGAGCATATTATTCAGATATATATTCAGAATACGGCATTGAATCTGTTTGGGGGTTATCTAAAAACGGATGGGAATTTATAGCTGATACATACTATCCGTCATTAGCTCAATTTGGTATAGCTGGAATCATTTTTTATTGTTCTTTCTGGATATACATCCTAAAAAAAGCATTCATATTTTTCTTAAAAACAAAAAATGCAAAATATATTACCATAGCATTACTAATAACTGGATACATTGCTATAGAAAATATTGCAGATGCTTCCATCACAAGCAATAGAGGACTATTCATGATGATGACTTTAGGATTAACTCTCACAGAACTTAAAAGAGAAGAATCAAATAATCATCTATAAAATAGAGAAACGTTTGAGCACATTTTGCTCAAACGTTTCTCTATTTTATGTCAATCTTGGAAATTCCCCAATTATAAACTTGCTCAATTATAGGAGCATTAATTTCTTTTTCAATCATCAGATCCCTTATAAATCTTAATCCATAAGGAAAATCTTCAGTAAAATATCTACTATTAAAATCTGGAACCCAACCTCCTTCTATTTGTCTCATTGGAGACTGAATAGTTTGAAACGCTTGGATTGATCTCAACTTCTTACACAGAGAAGTGGCATCTTTAGACTCATAATAATCCAACAAAGAAGGGATGCTTTCTTTTTTTACAGGAAGTAGATCTAATAAAGACATGAACTCATAATCCATATCTATGATAACCTGCGCTGCATCAATTGTCCATTCTTTATAAAAAAGACTAGGCTTATCAAAAGGCTTTCCATCCCAAGCATGCCACATACTATATAACCTTCCTGTATGAAGAATAGGATTACTATTTGACAAAGTAACTTCGTAATAATTATCTAATAAAACTACGGGAGTAACAAAAAGTTTTTCTAGTAGTCTACAAAAACTTAATTTATCAGATATGTTTTCTAGAACAACAGATACCTCTTTTTTATATCCCAAAAGAGACGCACTTTTTCCATACTGTCCTACCCTTGCTATAAAAGGGGTTCTTTGAAATCCAAATAATTTACACGTAGAGCTTAACACCGAATGTGCTTGGATAAAAAAACCTGTATTTGAAACAATTGATCCAACAACTGTATTTAACGACAGGTAGGGTTTTATAGCTAATAATGTATCTTTTATTAAAAAACCAGGCAAACACAAAAGGACTAAATCACAATCCGGTATAACTAATTTGGGATCTGAAGAAACAGAAGAAAATGAAGCTTCGAATTTCCGATCTTTCACATCTATAATTTCTAATTTTTCATTCCACTTATCCGGATGTCTTGTAAACAAATATAATTCAATATCAGGTATTTGAGCAAACACACCTGCACATACATGCCCCAAAGAACCACCTCCACAAATACAAATCTTCATTACTTCACTAGCTAAAAAAATTAAAATATCAATACTTAGCAATCTATTTGAAAATAGAATTATAAATAGAATTTATGGACTTTACCTGATTTTGCACAGAATAATTATCCAATATAGTTTGTCTAGCAGCTGCCGCAATATTATCCTTTTTATCACTCGAAGCTATCTCTTCTATTGCACAGACTATATCTGAAACAGATTCTACTAAACGCCCATTAGAAGAATTAACGACTTCTGGAATAGACCCAACTGCCGAAACAATAGGAATAACAGAAAAAGCCATCGCTTCCAATAAGGAAATAGGCAATCCTTCATAATCAGATGGCAAAAGATAAAAATCAGAGCTACTCAAAATCTCTCGTTTCCTTTCGCCATAAACAAGACCTTCAAAAACAATATGTCCCTTTAGTTCCGGTGGTATAATCGATTTAAGCCATTTCATATCAGAACCAACTCCACATATAGATAGTTGAAATCTAATACTAGCATGATACAAACAAGATACTGCATCTATAATTTTTTTTAATCCCTTAGCTTTATCGATTCTTCCTAAATATAACAACGCGATATAATTCTTAGCAGGCTTTTTGATAATATTGGGCACAAAAACTGCATTAGGAACTACATATATATTATCAGAAGAGAACATTGGAAATGAATGCAATATCTTTTGCTTCTCTAAGGGACTTAAAACCAATATAGATCTAGAGTTTATAAGAAATGATTTAACAAGGCAACGATATACATATGGTACTTCTAAATCTAACTTATTCATATACCTTCCTCCATGCACATGTAAAACAATAGGAATACGCCTCAATTTCAAAACAGCAAGCAAAAAGATATCACGAATTAACGATTTAGGTTCAAATGCGATATTAAAATGCACAAGATCTAACTTCCCCAACCGAAAAAATAACAAACGCAAGGGACGAATAACATTAGACAAAAACCATAATACTCCCCTAGAATCATCATCTTTCTTCCCTACTAGAAAAGGAACATAATATATTGATTTATTGTTATTTATTAATATTTTAGAAAAAGAAGAAATACCACTAATATTCTCTTTAGGATTCAATGATGGTGTTATTATTAAAACAGTCTTTTTCATATCAAATAATTATTCTATAAAAGTAACTCTAGAAGAATGTACCTGAATTTCACTTTCAGAAGGTAATTTCATATAATCACCATACAATCGAGTCAAATAGTTATCATAATCACCAGGCACAGGTAATTCTAATGTTTCAAAAAAAGTATACCTTAATGGAAATATTTCAGACAATCGTCTTTCTGAAAAAAAGCCGACCCCCAAAGGATGCCTTAAAACATCTTTTGGAGCCAAAAAACTCAGCAATCTAAACGTTGGATACACCAATGATTCTAAAACAAATAACAATAATCGTTGAATTTTAAGTTTTAAATAAAATGAATCATTAGGAAGCCATGATAATTTATATAGCCAGCTATGTAATTTAGCAGCAATACGAAAACAAAATAAAGGGACTCGTTCTAAAGGGAATACATCAATAAAAATGCCCTTATACCTATAATTCTTATTTAAAACTTCAGACTCTTCTAATACTGAATTCAAATCCCGTATCTTCGCAAACTGAGCAACATAATTAATATCATTTTTTGATGTTTGAACTTTCAAATAAGAAGGAAGTTCTTTTTCCATAACGCTCAGAAAACGTTTATAATCTTTCCGAAGAATTTCAATATCCAAATCATCGTCCCAAGGAATAAAGCCTCTATGTCGAATAGCACCTAATGCACTTCCTGAGCCTAACCAATAAGATATATTATTTCTTTTGCAAATTACATCTATTATTTCTATCATTTCTAACATTCGCTTCTGAATCAAATGCAGATCCAAATCCTCAGAGTACCCTTTATTAAAACCCATCATTTTGAAAGAATTTTATATTTCATACTAAAATACAACCGATAAAATACAATTGATAATTCAGTAAGTCCCAAAACTATTGCAAAATTTTCAATTACAAATATATTCAAAGCATATAAAATTGAATATAGGAAAACCAAAATAAACGTTGATAATATCACACTTCTATTAAATGGTTTATAACAACCAAATGCAACTAAAACCGGAGTTCCTAAAAACATTGAGACACCTCCACATAAAATATAAAAGCATAATATCCTCAATAAAATTATTGCTTCCGGCATATTTTCTCCCGCAAAAAAAGCTATTATAAATGGCGCTAACAAAAAAATTCCTCCAGAAATCAAAAAAGAAATAACAAGTATAAGCTTAAAGCAATGATGTATCAACTTTCTATCTAATGTTCTAGAAATATGAGGAAAAACAGACTGATTGATCATTTGAACAGGAACGAATGATGTTGTTGCTACCTTCTGAGCAACATCAAATGCAGCAACACTTTGCATTGAGAAAAAAGTTCCACAGATTAATTTAGCCATTCCTGAATTTAACAAAACAGACAACCTAGATATGAAAAAAGGAACACTTTCTATAAAATATTTTTTTAATATTGAGACATCTACAAGTCTAAAAACAATCTGATCCCTTCTTAACAATAAAATTACTGATATACCTCCAGATGAAATCATACCTAAAGACTGTAATAAAGGAATCAATACATAATCATCTTTTGTGTGTATAAAAATAAAAATAGAAGCTGTATAGAATAAGATAGAAGCAAATCGTATTAATGTTATATTCTTCATTCTTTCCATTCCTTGGTAATACCACACAGGAAATAAAACATCCGAAAAACAAGATAAAAATGCAAAGAAAAAAATTAATTTATTAGCAGCAAACAATTCAAAGAAGAAAATTAATATACATAAAAATAAAAACGATATAAAAATAAAAATACATTTTAAACATAAAACAGAAGAAACAACCTCGGATAATTTGTCTTCATCATTTCTAGCTAATGCAACATTCCGAACAGCAGAAATATCAAGACCAAAATTAACAAACATAGAAAAATAAGAAATGACAGTCTGCACAAAAGCTATCAATCCATAATTCTCAGCTCCTATAACTCGAATAATATAAGGCAAAGCGATAAAAGGCATTATCAATTTAAATATCTCTAAAACAGATAAATACCCTGTATTCTTTATAATTGTATTATATCTTTTAAAGCGATCGATAAACATAATCTATTACTTTACTGCAAGATTCAATATAGGTTCTAACTTAGACCTCACAATATTAGACCATTTATACGAAATCAATGTATCTCTTATAGCCGCACTCCTAAAACCAAACCTAATCTCTTCTATTTTCTTCAAAGCAAAGAAAAATGCATCTTCAGAATCAGCAATCAAAACACCATTTTTCTCCGTCAGAACTTCCTTATTTGCCGTTGTTGCTGTTGCGATAGTATAAAGCCCTGATAATATATATTCAAATGTTTTTGTAGAAGGCTGATGATCATAATATGAAGTAATTGGTACAAATGAAATTCCAATATTACAGCTATCATAAAATCTTTTTAACTCTGACTGATGAATATATCCATGTAATCGCACGATAGCCGATAAATTATTCTGTACTATATAATCTTGCAACAAATCATATTCTTCACCTTCACCTATGATATCATAAGACAAATTTACAGTTTTAACGGAAAGCCAATAACGATGGAATCCCTTTAGAGTTAATAAAATGTTACGACCTGTTAATGTTCCAACATATAACAAACGCATTGATGAAAAATCTTTTTCAACATCAGATAATATATCTGCACCTAAAGGTAAAATATAAGTACCCGAATCATTCTTCAAACCCAATTTGTCTACAACTCCTTCAGAAATACAAGTCTTATAACGATAAAGCCTAATCGAAAACTTCAAAAAATAGTCTTCTAAAAGTCTTTTATATTTTCCTTTTGAGACAGAAAGAGTTCTCACATCCAATATATATCGCCTAATAGGCAATAAATACTTAAATATCGTAAAACCATTAAAATAAACAATAAAAACCACACCTGAAGATGACATCGTTAAAATCATCTTCAAAACCGTAATAATAAATCTACAAGAGCGAAAGATCCAACTACCTTTCCAAGGTATATATTTCACTGATATTTTATCAAAAGGAATCTCTTTTAATCCTTTGTTAAAACAAATATAAGTGATATCATATTTATCTTTTAAATATTGACAATATTTATAAGAATCAATATGATATCCATACTGCTCATTAGACACTATTAGCAACTCAGTTTTCATAACAAATATTCATCTATATAAAAGAATTATATCTTTAAAAGATTCATTATTTCCAATAACAAAAGAATTCTAAGATTCTACTTTTCTTTTATACTCATTATAGATTAACAATATTTGTTCTTTTATAAATAAATAAAAAACAGGTACTATAATAGAAAACAATAATATAGCCAAAGCTATAAATAATTTTCTTGGCCCAACTGGAATTTCTTTTACATATGCATTGTCTATAATCCGTCCTCTTACAGAATCTTCTCCCACAGAAAGAGAAATTTCCTCTCGCTTCTGCAACAAAATCAAATAAACAGCTTGATATATTTCTTGCTTACGCTTCAGATCAACATATTCTTTCTCCAAATATGGGACAGATCTCATTTTAGTCAACAAAACATTCTCTTTATTTTTCAAATCCGCCAAAGTCAAATTATAACTTTTCTTAGCGTTTTCAATTGATTTAAACACTGTTTCTCGTAAACGGTCTATTTGAGAATTCGTCCTTTCAATCAATGGATTATCGCCCTTTGTTGTTTGTAATAATTTCTCCCTCTCCAACAAGGCAGCATTATATAATGATAATGGACTTGAAACATCAGATGCCTCTGAACCGGCTAATAAAGATGGAACTAAATGATATTTATTTGAGGGATCTTTAATAAAAGAATACATCAAATCAATTATATGTCCATTCGTCTCTAATTCAATCATCTTAACCTGAAGTTCTTTCATCTGCTCTGCATAAAACTGAACATCATATTCTAACTGCATAACCTCATTTTGTACTTTATATGACTCTATATCCTGTTCTATAGAAGTTAATGCTCTAGAAACACTATCTATACGTTCATTCAAAAAATCAATAGATTTTTTACCTTCTAATTTCTTAAAAGAAGATTCTTTTCTATTATAAATAGAAATCATAGCATTTAACAAATCAACACCACGATTTACCTCATAATCTTGATAAAAAAGTTCTATGATTTTTGAAGTTTTAGAATATTCTTCAACTTTTAATTCATCTACCAACATATCCGCTTTCCATTTAACTGGAATAAATTCAATTTTTGCAGAACAAGGCAATTGTAGTTTCTCTTTATCATTAGACCGTAATTCAAACTGTCCAATGGGCAAATCTATTTTTACAGGTAAAGAAGCATAAGTCTTTTTCCAAGAATTATCATTATTTACTATTCTAATATCTATTTTCCCCGAAGAATTTACATGTATATCAAAAGTCACATAACTATTTAATGTCTTATTAGTCAATGAATCTGGTTGTAAAATAAATGGCATTTCATCATACATGTAAACCTTAAAATTATACGGTTTAATATAATTAATATTTAGACCCAAATCTTCAACAACCTCACTTAGCAAACCATTAGACAACAACTTTACAATTTCATCATCTACAGACAAAGCACCTCCCGTCATATTACCTAACCCAAATGACTTCATTAAACCCGAAGCCTCGCCTAATGCCAATCCCCCAGAACCTAAAGATTTATCTTCCTGTAATTGAATACGAGCAACCATCTCATAAGTAGTCGGTACAAAAATATAGTATAAACAACCTAGAATAATTGAAACAACAAATATTGACAAAAATAACTTCCAATGGTATAAATAACCCACTATTATTTTCTTTAATCCAATTACTTCATTATCTTTTTCCATCATGTTCTCTATTGCATTAATTACTTCTACTCAATGTTATCACACTAAAAATCATACTTGCCACTACTGATAAAGTACTAATTATGGATGAGGCAATAGAAAGATTTTGCGAAGAACTACTTCTAGTTTTTAATTTTCGTTCTATTGGTTCAACATAAACCACATCATTTTGCCGTAAATAAAAACATGGAGATTCAAAAATATCCGGACTCGTTATATCCATCCGATGAACTTCTTTTTTACCATTATTTTCACGTATCACCATAATATTTGTACGATTAGCCGTCATTTGGAGATCACCAGCCATTCCAATTGCATCCAAAATTGAAACTCTATCATTTTTTACAGCATATGATCCCGGACGATTAAAGTCCCCCATCAAAGTGATTTTAAAATTCAACAGCTGAACATTTACCAATGGATTATCCACATATTTAGAGATTAATTTTTCAAGCTTCTCACTAATTTCAGTTTTTGTCAAACCCTCAACATGTACTGTACCAATTATAGGAAACTTAATATTCCCTTCTTTATCTACCAAATAATTGTACATAGCCTGAGAAGCAACCACAGGTTCTTCACCCTGAGAAGCAAAAGCATACACGGGAGGATTAAATGGAGTAACAACAGTAGGATCCCACGCTGAAACCGTTATAGATAACAAATCATCATAAGTTATCTTAGTAGAGTAAGACTGTGTGCTCAATTGAGCCAACTTATCTTCAGATAAATTATCAATCCCCTGAAAATAAATGACATCTTTTGGAGTCTTACAGGCAACCATCAGCCCACTAAAAAGAATAAACAAAAAATACTTTAGCTTCATACAATCTATGATAATTATTAATGTAATTGCAAAGGTACAACAATTCCACAAGACTTAACAAGTAATTCATTAAATCTCTACTCTTCTAACGATGCATTTGACAGAATATTGCTGCATAGGGATACATTTAATCACAGTTTTTTTCACATTCAGGAATAATTCTGTATGTTTGTCTAAAATTAAATTTGAGTATGTTTACTATTGGTAATTACAATAAGCTGAAAATCGTAAAAATACTTAGTTTCGGTGCCTATTTGGATGGAGGTGATGGGAAAGAGATCTTGCTTCCAACCCGTTATGTACCTAATAATGCTAAAGTAGACGATGAAGTAGAGGTCTTTATCTATCATGATAATGAAGGACGACTGATTGCAACAACCTTGCATCCGAAAGCTGTTGTCGGAGAATTTGCTTTCCTGAGGGTTAAATCGGTCAACACTACAGGGGCTTTTCTGGATTGGGGACTTATGAAAGATTTGCTTGTTCCTTACAAAGAACAGAAAATGACCATGAGAGAAGGTAAATGGTATCTTGTGTATGTGCGTCTTGATCCGATAACAGGAAGAATCATGGCTTCTGAAAAAGTTGAAAAGTTTCTCAATAACATCCCTCCTCAATACAAGTATAATCAGGAAGTAGATCTCTTGGTTGTTGAAGATGGGGAAATCGGTTATAAAGTGATTGTCAACAACCTGCACTGGGGCATGATATATCACAATCAGGTTTTTCAGCGGTTAGAGAAAGGAGAACATCTGAAAGGATATGTAAAAGAAGTCCGCGACGACGACAAATTAGATATTAGTCTGACTCCTCTTGGCTATCAGAAAGTTGATGGAATAGCTAAAGTGATATTGGATGCCCTGCAAGTAAAAGGAGGATTTCTGCCTGTCCACGACAAGAGCGATCCGGATGTGATCTATTCATTATTCAGGTGCAGCAAGAAGGCTTTCAAACAAGCTGTTGGTGCTTTATATAAACAGCATCTCATTGTCCTTGAAAAAGATGGAATCAGACTGACGGAACAAGATTAAATAGATCATAAACAAACACATAAAAGCCGGTGTATTTTCGATAAATACCCAGCCATTCTAAATGAAATAAACGAGAATCGTCGACAATCCTCACTGGATTTGTTTTCGATTCTCGTTTATTTTATTGTGATCCTTATTGATATACGAATGTCTATCCTTTTTACTTCCTTTCACCCAGACAGTAAACAATCTCTTATTACATCATTTCCTGCAAAAAGGAGAAAAAGGAATACCCATTAATTACAACCCATTAAAGAAGATCTTTCAGGCGACCTTCTGATTGCAGTTTGATAATTAATTCTCCAAACAGCGTATTGGCCCATGCAAACCAAGGACGGGTATAATCTTTGGGATTATCCTTATGGAAAGACTCATGGATAAATCCGGTTCCTGCTTCCGTATCCCGAATCGTCTCAATACAATAACGAATTTCCTTTTCATCATTTGACGTATTCGCAAGCATAATCAAACTCATCGGCCAAATGTAATCAATACCCACGTGCGGTCCTCCAATTCCTTCGGCCGCAGAACCTTTAAAGAAATAAGGATTTGACTGACTCCATACGAAACGGCGCGTATTTTGGTAAATCGGATCATTGACATCCACACATCCTAAAAATGGCAAAGCCAACAAACTGGGAACATTGGCATCATCCATTAAATTGCGGCCACCAAAGCCATCTACTTCAAAGGCATAAATCTGCCCAAACTCCGGATGCTCAATAATACCATATTTCTTAACGGCAGCTTCTACTTCTGAAGCCAAAGCTTCGCAGCGGGTTGCAAATTCAGTATTATTCTTCACTACGCGGACTATTTCAGCCAACTGACGCAAAGAAGTAATGGCAAACAAGTTGGAAGGTATCAAGAAACCAAATATCGTCGCATCATCCGAAGGCCGGAAAGAAGAGACAATCAGACCAACCGGTTTTACAGGACTACCAAAACCATTCAACAAAGTATCACTTTGCTTGGCAGTTGTACGACCAAACTGATACGGGCCATTGTTCTCCTTACGCTGTTGCTCAATAAAGGTCTTGTACACCAACTCCATGGCCTTCATCCATTCATTGTCGAATACAGATGTATCACCTGTTTCTTTCCAATAATGATAAGCCAAGCGGATCGGATAACATAAAGAATCGATTTCCCATTTACGTTCGTGCAATTCTTTTTTCATTTCTGTATGATCAGATTCCCATTCACTGCCAGTCGGGCCTTCATTAAAACCATTAGCATAAGGATCGATCAAAATACAATTAGCCTGGCGATGGATAACTCCCTGCAACATCTCCTGCAACTTCTTATCCTCTTTCGCTAATACGACATAAGGATATACTTGTGCCGATGAGTCACGCAACCACATCGCATGGATATCCCCCGTCAAGATAAAGGTATCAGGCTTTCCGTTCTTCATCTTAAATTCACAGGTTGTATCCAATGTATTAGGGAAACAATTCTCAAACATCCATGCTAATTTGGGATCTTTGATATGAGCTTTTACTTCTGCCAATTTAGCTTCCACAGCATCAGAAGTAAACTTACGAGCATTCTCTGCCGGACGTTTCGTTGTGAAATCATTCCAAACCTTGGCTGCCTGCTCTGTAAAAGAACCCGATTGTTCGACAGAAGCGACTGTACATTCTTCTGTTTGAGCGAACAATTTATCGCCCATCATTAATCCAGCCAAAGAAAGAGAACCTGTTTTTAGAAAATTACGTCTTGTCGTCATAATCTTATTTTACTTTTAATGGTATTTTGTATACTGATTGTCAGTTTCACTTGCAAAAGTACAAAAAAAAGAAAAGCTTCCTATCAATCCTGATAAGAAGCCTATAATTCTTTGCGTATCGAACCTCAACTCGGAGATTAACCTAAATACGACTTTAAGAGCTTGCTACGCGTTCCTTGTCTCAATCTTCTAATAGCCTTTTCCTTGATTTGGCGTACTCGTTCACGTGTAAGACCGAATTTATCGCCAATCTCTTCTAATGTCATCTCCTGACACCCAATACCGAAAAACATTTTGATAATCTCACTTTCTCTTTCGGTCAATGTAGCAAGAGCTCTATCAATTTCCTTCGATAAAGACTCGTTCATTAACGATCGGTCAGCGATAGGAGCATCATCGTTCACAAGCACATCCAAAAGGCTGTTGTCTTCGCCTTCAACGAACGGAGCATCCACTGAAATATGACGTCCTGACACTTTCAATGTATCAGAAATCTTATCTACAGGAATATCCAATTCTTCTGCAAGTTCTTCAGGAGAAGGACGACGTTCATTTTCCTGCTCAAACTTAGAGAAAGCTTTACTGATTTTGTTCAGTGAGCCAACCTGGTTTAACGGAAGACGAACAATACGAGACTGCTCTGCCAACGCTTGCAAAATAGATTGACGAATCCACCATACAGCATACGAAATAAACTTGAAGCCTCGTGTTTCATCAAACTTTTCAGCAGCTTTAATCAATCCTAAGTTTCCCTCATTAATCAAATCAGGCAAACTCAAACCTTGATTCTGATATTGCTTAGCTACAGAAACAACGAAACGCAAATTTGCTCTTGTCAACTTTTCTAATGCCCTACGGTCACCTCTTTTAATAGCCTGTGCCAACTCAACTTCCTCTTCTACTGTAATAAGATCTTCACGACCTATTTCCTGAAGGTACTTATCCAAAGAAGCACTCTCGCGATTGGTAATGGACTTTGTAATTTTTAATTGTCTCATCCAACGAATCTAATTGAAAAATACAGGGTACAAAGATAAATAAAATCTACCAAAAGAACAGGCTGAACACCTATCATGTTCAGCCTATTATATACCTTTAACATTTTAATATATATCTTCTCATTCTGAAGATATCATACACTTTGAAAAAGTACTCTATACAATATATGCTTATTCAGCCAAATCGATTGCATAATATTTAGTTCTTCCATTCGGATAGAATCCTTTGATGAACAAACCTTGATCTTCTGTACGACCATGTAAAATATCATCTACGATCTTTTCCAGATCTTCCGGAGTCTTCACACGCTGATTATTAACGATCATGATAATGAAGCCTTTCTTGATACCGGCATCTTTCAACTTACCGTTTGTCAATCCGGTCACTTCAATACCATAACTAACGCCATACTCACGTTTTTCCTTATCCGTCAAAGCCTTGAATGCACCACCTAACATTTCTGTTCCATCATCAGGTGTAATCACTTTCGTACTTCCTTGCGCATTCTTCAATTGAACTTCGAAACTCTTTTCCGTACCTTTACGATTAACTTTCACCGTAACTTTATCTCCCGGACGATATTTACCAATCTGTTCCTGCAAAGCATTTCCAGATTTTACTTTCACACCATTTACCGAAATGATCACATCACCCACTTCAATACCAGCTTCTTTAGCTACACTACGATCAGCAAACTCAGCCACATAGGCACCTTCCGAAACTTTGATATTTTCTTTCATACTCTTCAACTCGTTCTTGTATTCATCAGGTACATTCGGCATGCTTAATTGATCCATAATATCTCCAACGCCTATAATCTGTACACCCAGAACAGCCCGCTGAACAGTACCGTATTGTTTCAAATCACTGGCTACTTTTCCGGCAATACTGATAGGTACAGCAAATGAGTATCCGGCATAACTTCCTGTTTCCGAATAGATGGCAGTATTGATTCCAACCAGTTCACCTTTGGTGTTCACCAAAGCACCACCACTATTTCCCGGATTGACAGCTGCATCAGTCTGGATAAAAGACTCAATCTTACTCTTGTCGCCCGAGCCTAAAGAAATACCACGACCTTTGGCACTGACAATACCGGCTGTTACCGTTGATGTCAAATTAAATGGATTACCTACAGCTAAAACCCATTCTCCTACTTTTAGCTTTTCTGAATCCCCGAAAGGAATAGTGGGCAGATCTTTTGCTTCAATCTTGATCAAAGCAATATCGGTAGCCGGATCTGTTCCTATCAGTTTAGCTTCAAACTTACGGTTATCATTCAACGTTACTTCCAACTCATCTGCTCTGTCAATCACATGATTATTGGTTAGAATATATCCATCTGTTGAGATAATCACACCAGAACCTGATCCCACACGAGGCTGTGCTTTCGGACGCTGGAAACTACCACCGCCACCAAAACCGAAGAAATATTCAAATGGATCAATATACTGACCACGAGATGAAGATTCACTGGCATTCTGCGTTGCCATAATATGTACTACTCCATGTACTGCACTTTCTGCAGCCACCGTAAAATCTGTATTCTCGGCAGCAACGGATGCATAATTAACCATCCGTACCGGTTGGCTAAACACATTGGATATACTATCTCCTGATACAGCATATTGCTGATGTTTCATCATATAAGTACTTGTACCAATAGCGGCACCCGAACCTACTGCTGCAACTAAGGCAACTCCTAAGACTCCTTTCCAAATTGTATTCATAATCCTTTTATCTAATTAGGTTCAACATTCAATTTTAACACTTTCGTTACGACAAAGAAAGAGCAAAAAATGTACAAGTATTTCTTTTCCACCCCATTTTTTATCACTTTTAACGAGCAATATCTCAGGCTTAACCGGGGTTAACAGTACTTTGTGATGCAAAGTACCTTTTTAACAGTCTTCTTTCTGACATTCTTTCTGTATTAGCACAAAAACGAACCTAAAATGGCAGAAAATGTACTTTATTCTGTCAGAAGTTTGTTGGGAAAAGAGTTTTTATGCCCAAACCTCTCATTTATTCCCAAAACTAATGTATCTTTGCAGCCATGCAGTTTGCCAGTCTGTCGCTCATCTGCATTAAACAGATGTGAGGAAAGTCCGGGCAACACAGAGCACTATACTTCTTAACGTGAAGCAGGCCGCGAGGTTTGAGTAGCGTAACAGAAAATAACCGCCATGCTTCGGCGTGGTAAGGGTGAAAAGGTGAGGTAAAAGCTCACCGGATCTTTTGGCAACAAAAGATGCCGTACGCCTTATAGGTTGTAAGGTCATGTATATCGGCGCACGTAGGATGGCTCGTCCGATGCCGAGGGGTAGACCGCTTGAGCCTGTTGGTGACAACAGGATTAGATAAATGGCAGACACTTTATATTTCGGTATAAAGGACAGAACCCGGCTTATCGGCAAACTGCATTTTTATTTTCTACTAAAAATATCCATCCTAATGAATAAATCCTTATCTTTATTGGTATCGATCAAGAGTTTTTCAGTATCATGACAGAAGTAAAATCACGTATCCAAAAAATAAAGGAATTCCTGAACTGGGCAATTCATTTCGTTACTTACGATATCTGGCGAATTACAGAAAATGAAGTAAGCGGACTAAAAGTCATTTACATCAATGCAATCAAAACGATCATTCTGGCTATTCGTGGGTTTCAAAGCGAGAACTTACAAACAAGGGCTTCGGCTTTAACGTATAATACATTACTGGCAATTGTTCCGCTACTGGCCGTTCTTTTAGGTATTGCCAAAGGCTTTGGATTTCAGAATACTGTCCGGACAACGTTACTGGATTATTTTCCCGGACATCAAGTAGAATTAGATAAAGCATTTGAATTTGTTGATAGCTATTTAGCCCAGGCACAAGGTGGAGTTATTATCGGTATCGGTTTAATCCTTCTGTTTTATACAGTCATCAGTCTGATATCGTCTATCGAAGATACATTCAATGACATCTGGCAAATCAACAAATCCCGTCCTTGGCTACGTAAGGTAACTGATTACCTGGCTCTATTCGTCATCATGCCAATCTTGTTGATTTCTTCAAGCGGCATCTCCATTTTCTTATCGACGCTCCAGAATTCGTTCTTGCAGCACTATCTGTTTCTTACGCCCATTGTTGAATTAATTCTGACCATCACGCCCTATATATTTACTTCACTGGCATTTACAGGATTATACATTGCCTTACCCAATACAAAAGTAAAGTTTCTGAACGGATTGATCGCCGGAATTATTTCCGGATGTGCTTTCCAGTTTTTCCAACTGGTATATATTAGCGGACAGATTTGGGTAAGTAAATATAACGCTATTTATGGTAGTTTCGCCGCCTTGCCTCTCTTACTTTTGTGGTTACAATTATCCTGGCTGATTTGCCTGTTTGGTGCTGAATTGTCGTATGCTTCCCAGAATGTAAAAAAGTTCAGTTTCGAACGGGATAGCACGCACATCAGTCGGCGCTACAAAGATTTTCTTACCTTACTGATAGCAACACTTATCATTAAGCGCTTTGCCGAAGGCGGACATCCCTATACAGCCGACAAACTGTCGGTCATGTATAAAATACCCATCCGAATTACTACACAAATTCTTTATAGCCTGACGGAGCTAGGAATTATTTCGGAAGTTGTCATCGGCAACGACAACCGGATTATTCATTATCAGCCGGCTATCGATATCAACAAGATCAGTGTAGGTTTTCTCTTCGACAAAATAGATCGGCACGGATCCGAGAACTTCAAGATTGATACGGAAAAGCTCTTCCACAAAGAATGGAGAACTTTACTCAAAATCAGAGAAGACATGATCCGCAGTAACGATAAAATCCTGCTGAAAGATCTTTAGACAGGATCTTAAAAGTTCATTGACATGTATATGCCACAAGCTCCGTTGCCAGCAACGGGACTAATTGTCAAGTTATGTTCCTTGGCAAACGGACGTGTAAAGATGTATGAACTGCCTGCACCAATGACTGCTCCAGCCGCTACATCCCACCAGTCATGTTTCTTTCCGTAAACACGACTCCAGCCGACGTAGGTAGAAACAACGTAAGCCGGAATACCCCATTTCCAGCCATAACGACGTTGAATGAAAGCCGCACCGGCAAAAGAAACCGATGTATGCATCGAGGGGAAAGAGTGCGTATCACTTCTATCCGGTCGTTCTTTCTTGACTATATACTTCAATGCATACGTCAAGCCGACAGTTGTGACACCCGACAAGGCACCTTGCTTTAATCCTTCCCAGTCCTGCAAAGCCAATACAGTAGCCAAGCTAGCCACTGGTGTGACAAAAACCAATACATCACCCGAAGTTCGTACAGCCTTGCGGCTACCTGTCACTTGCAGCTCCTGCCCTATCGCAGAGAAACACATACATAAAGCCAGAAAAACTGACAACACATATCTTGACATGACTTATTCAAAGAATATAAATAATTTAGGTATAAACACAATAAATCCCACAATAGCCGCCATTATTGCCAATATCAGAACAGCTCCGGCAGCCAGATCTTTCGTCCGCTTTATAGCTTCGT
>UMDC01025963.1_pt1 | contig 21882 bp, 24 predicted proteins | sample 1964391 | NCBI WGS metagenome assembly UMDC01 (sample SAMEA4835984, study PRJEB28245) | human gut metagenome | biome: gut microbiome; material: fecal sample | place: Denmark | collected 2008 | reverse complement strand
ATTCTTTTTGTGTTTTAGTCTTAATGCTCCAGATTTGCAAACTTTGTGTACTCAGGCAGCCATGCGAGGTTTACGGTGCCGATTGGACCGTTACGCTGTTTGGCGATGATGATTTCTGAGATACCCTTGAGCTCGGTGTCCTTGTTGTAGTAATCGTCACGATAGATGAACATAACGACGTCGGCATCCTGCTCGATAGCTCCTGACTCTCGAAGGTCAGAAAGCATAGGTCTGTGGTCCGGGCGCTGCTCTACGGCTCGTGAGAGCTGTGAGAGTGCCACTACAGGGACTGAAAGCTCTCTGGCGAGTGCCTTAAGCGAACGTGATATGTCTGAGATTTCCTGCTGACGCGATTCTGAGCCTCGTCCTGAGCCTGTCATGAGCTGCAGGTAATCGATGATGACAAGCTTTAAGTCGTGCTCAAGCTTGTATTTACGGCACTTGCTTCGAAGCTCTGAGATGCTGATACCCGGAGTGTCGTCTATGATGAGCTCGGAGTCTCCGATGATTCCGGCTCCCTCGACCAGCTTTTCCCAGTCGGCATCAGACAGATTTCCTGTACGCAGTGCCTGCGCATCTACCTTTGATTCGAGTGAGAACAGACGGTTTACGAGCTGCTCCTTCGACATCTCGAGTGAGAATATGGCTGTACACAGATGTGCATGAAATGCCACATGCTGTGCTATGTTGAGCACGAAGGCTGTCTTTCCCATTGACGGACGGGCTGCCACAAGCACGAGATCTGACGGCTGAAGTCCCGCTGTCCTGTAGTCAAGGTCTATGAAGCCTGTAGGGATTCCTGTTACTGTGCCCTCCTGCTGTGCTGCTTTTTCGATTTTCTCGAGGGCATTCATGACCACAGTACGGATTGGCACGTAGTCACCTGTCTGCCTTGTGGAAAGCAGCTCAAATACATCGTGCTCTGTCTTGTCGAGCACGCTCTCGAGCGATTCCTTGCCGGCGTAGCACTCGTTCTCTATGTCCTCTGTCACATGGATGAGCTTTCGCTTTATGGCATTTTCTTTTACGATATTGGCATAGTACTTGATGTTGGCAGAGGTCGGCACACTGGTGACGAGAGTTCTCACAAAGTCAAGGCTTTGTATTTCCTGCGGCACATCCTTTTCCTTTAAACGATTCTGGAGTGTGACGAGATCTACAGGCTGCCCCTCTGTAAAGAGCTCAACCATGGTCTCAAATATGATGCCGTACTGCTGATGATAAAAATCCTCCTTAAGGAGCATCTCGCTGGCGGTCACTATGGCATCCTTGCTCATAATCATGGAGCCGACCACGGACTGCTCTGCCTCAAGGCTGTTTGGCATTATTCGTTTGATTAATGCTTCTTCCAAGGGGATTCCTCCTATCCTTCAACTACTGATACTGTGAGGTTTGCTGTTACCTTTGGATGAAGCTTGACAGGCACCTCATAGTTTCCGAGTGCTTTGATTGACTCGTTAAGCTGCATCTTTTTCTTATCGAGCTCTAAGCCATGCTGCTCCTTTGCTGCAGCCGATATCTCCTTGGTGGAGATGGAGCCAAAGGTTCTGCCGCCCTCTCCTGAGCGCAGCTTTACTACTACCTTTGTGTTCTCTACTACCTTTGCGAGTGCAAGTGCACTCTCGTAGTTTTCCTGTGCCACCTTGTCAGCGTGCTGGTTCTGAAGCTTTAAGTCATTTAGGTTCTTTGGAGTAGCCTCTACTCCGAGCTTTTTAGGTATGATATTGTTTCTGGCGTAGCCGTCACTTACGTTTACTATCTCGCCTTTTTTGCCTAATGGTTTTACGTCCTGTAATAAGATTACTTTCATTCTTCTATGTCTCCTTCTTTTAGCATTTCGTCCAGTGTATCCTGTATCATGCGCTTTGCCTGCACGATAGTAACGCCTGTCAGCTGCGCGCCTGCCACATTTAAGTGTCCGCCACCGCCCAGCTTCTCCATGATTATCTGGACATTTATCTCGTCGATTGAACGAGAGCTGATATAAATCTTGTCATTGTACTCCGTGAGCACAAATGATGCCTTAATTCCTATTATGTTGAGCAGCTCATTTGCCGCCTGTGCACCGACGATTGTCGGGCTCTCCACATTCTCGCTAGGGCATACCGATATGGCAAACGAGCTCCTGTATACCTCTGCATGGCGTACTGCCTCGGCTCTTGCCTTGTAGCATGCCATGTCATTTCTAAGCATCTTTCTGACGCGTGTTACCTCTGCGCCTGAGCGCTTCAAAAAGGCTGCCGCCTCAAATGTACGCACGCCTGTCTTCGTCATAAAGTTGTTGGTGTCGATGAGGATTCCTGCGTAGATGCAGTCGGCCTCTGTCGCATTGATCTTGACTCCGTCGTTGAAGTACTGCAATACCTCTGCAACCATCTCACACGCACTTGATGCATACGGCTCGATATATGAGAGTATAGGATTCTCTATTATCTCGCTGCTTTGTCTGTGGTGGTCAAATACGACTATCTTTCCTGTCTTTCTGAGGAGTTCAGGACACTCTGTGTAGCTTGGCCTGTTGGTGTCCACCACCATGACAAGCGTATCCTTGCTCACCATCTCAAGAGCCTCTTCGCTGTTTATAAACATATCCACCGGGTAGCCCTTTGCCTCTGAAAATGTTTCCATGAGAGGTCTGACTGAGCTTGTCGGATCATTTATTACTATCTGTGCCTTTTTGTCGAGATTCTTAGCTGCACAGTATATACCTATGCCTGCTCCAAGCGAGTCTACATCTGTGATGCTGTGTCCCATGATAAGCACGTTCTCACAGGTCTCAATGATTTCCTGAAGCGCCTGTGCCTTGACTCTCGCCTTTACCCTTGTCTTGCTCTCCACCTGCTTTGACTTGCCGCCAAAATACAGGATATCATCGTGATCCTTTATAACTACCTGATCACCGCCTCGTCCGAGGGCCAAATCTATGGCATTTCGCGCATAAACGTAGTTTTCATTATACTTATCGCTCTTTATACCGATTCCGATACTGAGTGTGACCGCCATCTCGTTGCCGACCTTTATAGCCTTGACCTCGTCGAGCACCTTGAATTTGTCCTCCTTCATGCTGTCAAGGTACTTGTACTTGAACACCACGAAGTATTTGTCGTTTTCTATCTTTCTGACAAGTCCGTCATACTTGGCAAAATACTGGTTTACACGCCTGTCGATAAGTGCAACGAGCAGTGACCTCTTTACGTCCTCTATGCTGTCGAGCGCCTCATCATAGTTGTCAATATATACAAGCGCTGAGACCTGCTTCTGCTCTGTGATTTCTTTCTTGCAATGATAAAGCTCCGACTCATCAAATACGTACAGCGCCGTCAAAAACTCGTCTGCTTCATTTGTGTCGATTATCTCATTTTCCTCTGCGATAGAGTTGAAATATATTCGCTTGACGGACAGACGGACTATGCTGTCCTCCTCCTCATTTACTATCTTGAAGTCTGTCGGCGCATCACTCTTGGTGAGAAGCTCTCTGGTCACTGTCGGAAAAAGTGTCGTGATGGATTTGTGATATTTTTTATCCACACCCATTAGCTCTGCGAATTTGTCATTTACCCAGAGTATCTTGCCGGAGTACTCAAGCAGGGCATACGGCACCTCAAACTCATTAAGCAGCCTCTTCTGCACCGATGAATACTGTGTTGCAAAGCTTATCAGCTCATTTGCAACGACTGACTTGCTTCTGACATACAAAAACAGCACGAGCGCAAAGTAAAACACTGTAAAGCCTACCATGCCATAGCCAAGCCTTCTGTCATAGCGCAGTGCTATTCCGTCAGCACATATCCACACAAACGTCAGATATAGCGGCCAGCACATGTAGCTTTTCAGCCTGCCCTTGAATTTTATTTTTTTCTTCATTTTACTCTCCTTATCCCCGGTGCGTTGCGCTGATGCTGCCGGTGCAACGGTTGCGGTTTCGAGAATGTACTACAAATTAATAGTTACCGGCCACACCTTTGTGCAGCCCGCATCGATTGATATACCTACTAGAGAGTATACCACTTTGTGGGGATTATTCCTAGTACTATATTTATCAGTTTGGAATTACAGGAGTTCAGGGCAATCCTGTGTAATCTAAGCACAATTCTATGCAATCTAAAAAGCACCGCATATATCTGATATTGATACGATACATGCGATGCTTTTTGTGTGCTCTCATCTTCCGGTATTCATTTTAATTAACTATAATTACTTCTCAGTCTTATCCGCAGCTATCTCTGCAATTGACTTTGTAAGACCTGCAATCCCCTGAATCTCTGATGGGATGATTATCTTTGTAGCCTTGCCGTCTGCTGCCTTAGCAAATGCCTCCAAGCTCTTTATCTGGAGCACTGCGTTATCCGGATTTGCCTCCTTCAACATGCGAAGTCCGTCTGCATTGGCCTGCTGTATCTTGAGGATAGCCTCTGCCTGACCTGCTGCCTCCTGGATTGTTGCCTCCTTCTTTGCCTCTGCGCGAAGGATGGCTGCCTGCTTTTCAGCCTCGGCATCGAGGATGACTGACTCTTTATTTCCCTCTGCAACAAGGATTGTTGATTTTTTCTCACCCTCTGCACGAAGAATGGCCTCTCGTCTCTCACGCTCTGCCTTCATCTGCTTCTCCATGGCATCCTGGATGGCCTTTGGAGGTATGATGTTCTTGAGCTCTACACGGTTTACCTTGATGCCCCATGGATCTGTTGCCACGTCGAGTGTTGCGCGCATCTTGGTGTTGATTGTCTCACGGCTGGTGAGTGTCTCATCAAGCTCTAAGTCTCCGATAATGTTACGAAGTGTTGTGGCTGTGAGGTTCTCAATTGCCATGATTGGATTCTCTACTCCGTATGCGTAGAGCTTTGGATCTGTAATCTGGAAATATACTACAGTGTCTATCTGCATTGTTACATTATCCTTTGTGATTACAGGCTGTGGCGGGAAATCTACCACCTGCTCCTTTAAGATGACTCTCTTTGCTATTCTGTCGATAAATGGCACCTTGAGGTGAAGTCCTACGCTCCATGTGGTGAGATATCCTCCCAAACGCTCAATTACCATTGCATGTGCCTGTGGCACGATTTTGATGCAGTTTACCAGTACTATAAGTACGATTACGAGTAACACTGCAAGTGCTATTAATCCTTCCATTTCCGGTTAAGCCTCCTTTACCCTTTTTACAATTAGTTTTACTCCGCTTATCTTTACTACCTCGATAAGCTCGCCTTTTCTTATGACCTGGGTCTCGTCCTGCGGTCTGACTGTCCACTCCTGACCGTTTACAACGGCTTTTCCCGTCTGCTTCATGCTGTCAGCATCCTCTGTGAGCACAGCTCTTTCTCCGACCAGACTGTCCACGTTTGTCTTCACTGTCCTGGAATTGATGTACTTCCCGGCCCATGGCTTTGTGAGAGCTAAAAGCACGACTGAAACGAGTATAAATGCAATTCCCTGAACCACGACATTGCCGCCAAGCAGTGCGATTATAAACGCTACAAATGAGCCTGCCGCAAACCATATGGATGTGAGCCCGACTGTCATAAGCTCAACTAAAACAAAAACTACGGTGGCTGCCAACCAGAAAACAATGTATGTATCCATTTGAACCCTCCCTTTTTATTAGTATTTGTTTTATATTCATTTTATACTATGTAATTTGATTATGCAACAAATATTAATTTTTTAAACATAAAACATTTTTAACCTAAAAAATCCCGACCACCATCCGGTAGTCGGGATTTATCATACATTTATCTTATTCGCAAACGTATGGCATAAGAGCAAGATGACGTGCTCTCTTGATTGCTACTGTAAGAGCTCTCTGGTGCTTTGCACAGTTTCCTGTGATACGGCGTGGAAGGATTTTTCCTCTCTCAGAGATGTATCTCTTTAATTTGTTTGTATCTTTGTAATCAATGACATTGTCTTTTCCACAGAATACGCAGACTTTTTTTCTTCTACGCATTGGTCTTCTCTTCATTGATGAACCATCAGCTGATTTATTGTAAGCCATTTTTGTTACCTCCTTGAATATTTGTCCTCGTGGACACTACTAATTGAATGGAAGCTCCTCGTCGATTCCGTCCGGAATGTTCATGAAGCCATCCCCAGCAGCCTGGCTAGGTGCAGGTCTGTCTGCCGGTGCAAATCCGCCTGCATTTCCTGATGCGGCTGATTTAGACTCTGCAAACTCTGCATTCTCAACCACGACGTCAGTGGTGTATACCTTCTGTCCGTCCTTGTTTGTATAGCTGCCGGTCTGGATTCGGCCCTCAACAACAAATTTTGTTCCTTTACGGCCAAATCTCTCAAAAAATTCTGCTATCTTTCCAAAAGCTACGCAGTTGATGAAATCCGTTGACTGCTCCTCTGCATTCTTGCTGTAGCGTCTGTCTACTGCAAGTGAAAATCTTGCTATTGCAAGTGAGTTGTCCCCCTGGGCATAGCGGATTTCTGCGTCTCTGGTTAATCTACCCATAAGTATTACTTTGTTCATAATACAATCTCCTATTTTCTTATACTATGCCTCGTCTTTTCTAACGCATAAGAAACGAAGAACATTGTCCATGATACGAACGTCCTGCTCGATTTCTGCTGGGACTGTTCCCTCAGCATCGAACTGGATGAAGTAATAAAAGGCCTCAGTCATGTGCTGAATCTCGTAAGCTAATCTCTTCTTACCAGCCTCCTCAACTTCTGTAACAGTACCGCCGGCACGTGTGATGTACTCTTTTGCCTTCTCGACTACTGCTGTTCTCGCATCATCCTCGATCTTTGCACTAACGACGAGTGCTAATTCATATTTGTTCATGCGAATGTTACCTCCTTTTGGTCTCTGGCTCATAAATCTGATTATGAGCAAGGAATTTTATATCACGAGTCTAGATAATAACATGAATCGTGGTACTTTTCAAGGGGTTTTTGCAATTTTTCTTTAATTTTTATCAGGTCGGGACGTGCGCCGCGGACAGGGGGAGGGCACAGGCGTACTTCCGCGTGAGCTACGCTTCGCTGCTAAGTGGCTGTACGAATTGTGTTTTTGGTTTTCTATGCCTGACGAAACCGTCGCTACTCGCCCTCCATGGCTCGATAGCTCCTTGCCCCGGCGTCCATGCCGGGGCATTTCTGTACTTCGTAGCACAATTCTACAGCCTCTAAGTAGCTTCGCTATGCGCTCTTGCGAAAGTACGCCTGTGCCCTCCCCCTGTCCGCGGCGCACGTCCCTTACTCTGTGGCTGAATTTAGTTTATATAAAAAAACGAGGTGCAGTAAACTGCACCTCTGTTTTTACTATTCTACTTTGTTTCTATCTAACTAAGCCTGCTTCTTGGTGAGACCGCGGTCATTTTTCTCGACCAGCTTCCTTGGCACCATAACCTGGTGTCCGCAGCCCATGCATTTCAGACGGAAGTCTGCTCCGACACGCATGATTTCCCACTCGCTATTGCCGCACGGATGTGGTTTTTTCAGTTTTACGATATCTCCTACTGCGTATTTATCCATTCTATATTCCTCTTCTACCTATGCCTGCCATTTAATATGCTGTGTATTATCCTCTGTTTACACCTCTATCTGCTCAAATACAGAGCCCAGTCCCTGCTGTATCAGAAGGTCTGCTCTTGCGTCCATCGGTGTGGTGGACTTGTTGATAAGCACGAGCTTGTTTCCGTTGTAATAGTCTATGAGGCCTGCCGCCGGATATACCGCAAGTGATGTACCGCCTACTATGAGCACATCGGCGTGACTGATGTAGTAGATTGCATCCTCAAGCGTTTTCTGATTTAAGCCCTCCTCATACAATACGACATCCGGCTTTACCGGGCCGCCGCACTTTGGGCATTTTGGCACGTCTGTCGAGTGGAGGATTTCCTCTGCGCTTACAAACTGCAAGCACCTCTCACAGTAGTTTCTCAGCACACTGCCATGCAGTTCCATCACATTTTTGCTGCCGGCCTTCTGATGCAGTCCATCTATGTTCTGCGTCACAACACCCTTAAGCTTTCCGGCTTTTTCAAGCTCTGCAAGCTTGTAATGCGTGATGTTCGGCTCTGCATCAAGACAGAGCATCTTGTCACGGTAGAATCGGTAAAACTCCTGCGGATGCTTCCTGTAAAATGTATGGCTCAGGATGGTCTCGGGCGGGTAATCATACTTCTGATTATAAAGTCCGTCCACGCTTCTGAAATCAGGTATGCCACTCTCGGTTGATACACCTGCTCCGCCGAAAAATACAATATTTTCCGAAGCCTTTATCCACTGCAAAAATGTTTCTACACTGCTGTCATTGTTACCCATATGTATCCATCCTTTCTTCTTTTCTTCTTTAAATTGCTGCCTATTATTTTTTGAGCCACACTTTTATAGCTTTCGCACCAGCTTGTCCACATCTGCATTCAGTCCAAGCACCATCACTGCATCGTCTGCCTTGAACACGTAGTCCGGCAGCGGAAGTACGCGATTCTTTCCGGCTTCCTTTACTGTAACGATATTTACATTGTATTTCTGGCGCACATTATTTTCCTTGATGCTCTTTCCTACCCAGCCTTCAGGTGGATTTATCTCGTAGATTGAGTAATCATCGTTTAACGCCACATAATCAAGCACATGGTTAGCGCTGTATTTCTTTGCCACTCTCTCTGCCATGTCGCGGTCAGGGTAGATAACCTCATCCGCACCGTTTCGAAGCAGGAACTTGGCATGCACATCCCTGTTTGCCTTGCTGATGACGTATTTTCCGCCCATCTCCTTCACGAGACTTGTTATCTCAAGCGAGCTCTGGAAATTGGTGCCGATGCATACAAAAATCAAATCGAAATTGTTGATTCCGAGTGCTTTTACTACCTGTGGGTCGGTACAGTCACCTATCTGCACCTTGGTCACGTCATAGATTAAATCCCTGACCTTGGCCTCGTCCTTGTCCATCACCATAATGTCGTTTCCGTTTTTAATCAAATCCGCACACAGATGGTGTCCGAATTTACCCATTCCAATAATTAAAATTGATTTCATTTCGTTTCTCCTTATCCTTATCCAATGATAACTTTTTCCTCCGGAAGCTCTATATTGGCTTTATCCGGTCTATGCACAAACGAAAGCACAAAGGTCATGCTTCCGATTCTTCCACAATACATCATAATTATGATAATTATGCGTCCTACTGTATTTAAATCTCTTGTGATGCCTGTTGTCATGCCGACCGTACTGATTGCAGAGTATACCTCAAACAGTACATCGTCCATCTTCATATTGGATGTGGCAAGTATAGCTATCACCGCTGTAAGTCCAAGCACCAGATTGATGATAAGCACCATTCCGGCCTTTTTGATTACCTCACTGCTTATTTTCCTGCCAAACACATTGCAGCCGTTGCTTCCTCTCATATAAGAAACAATATAGATTATCATGACCGCCATGGTTGTGGTTTTGATTCCGCCGGCTGTCGAGCCCGGGCTTCCTCCTATGAACATGAGCACTATAGTCAAAAGCTTGCTCTCCTGTGTCAGTGCTGCTGTGTCTACTGTATTGAAGCCTGCCGTTCTCGCCGTAACCGAGCCGAATAACGATGCAAATATGGCACCCGGTGTATCCATGCCTGCTATGGTATTACTTTTTTCAAAAATATACATAAACAGTCCGCCACCGAAGACAAGTATCAGTGTGGTTGATATTACTATCTTGGCGTGGAGCGAGTATCTGCTAAACTTAAGCTTTTTGGTTCTGACCTCATTCCATATGGTAAAACCGATACCACCTATGATGATAAGCAGCATAATTGTGATATTGACTAACGGATCTGCGGCATATTTTGTAAACGATGAGTACTCCTCGTTTATGCCCATCAGGTCAAAGCCCGCATTGCAAAATGCAGATATCGAGTGGAACACCGAGAAATATATGCCTCTTAATATGCCAAAATCCGGTATGAAGCGGATTGCTAAAAGCACCGCTCCTATGCCTTCGATAAGGAAGGTTCCCCTTATTATCACGCTGAAAAGCCTTACTATTCCACCAATCTCGAGTGCATTGACGCTCTCCTGCATCAGATCCCTCTGTCTGAGTCCGATTTTTTTGTGCAGAAGCATGGAAAATGCCACACCGATTGAGATGAAGCCCATGCCTCCTATCTGAATCAGCACCAGAATCACGAGCTGCCCTATGATACTCCAGTGTCTGAAGGTGTCAAACACAACAAGACCTGTCACACAGGTTGCGCTTGTTGCCGTAAAAAGTGAGTCAAGAAAATTAGTCCATTGTCCGTCTCTCGAAGAAAACGGAAGGCTAAGCATTATAGCCCCTGATAATATTGTCAGAAAAAAGCCAACTGCGATGTATCTGAACTCTGTCAGGTTCTTATGTCGTTTTTTTATGTCATGTTTAATATCGTTCATATCCAATCCTAACTATTTGCTGCAGAATGTATTATTGTCAGCTTACAGAAGCTGTTTGTATATATCCCTCTTGCTGACACCTCTGTCCTTTGCCACGAGCTTCATGGCTTCCTTCCTGTCGATGCCCTGTGACTCATAGTGTGCCATATGCGCTTCAAGAGGCATGGCTTCCCAGCTTTCCTGCTGCTCCTTTGCTATTTCAGCCACGTTTCTGCCACAGATTACAAGCACATACTCGCCTCTTGGCTCCTGTGTCCTTGAACGCTCCAAAAGCTCCGAAAATGTAGCCTGCACCTTTTCCTCGTGCTTTTTCGTAAGCTCCCTGCACACTGTAAGCTCTCTGTCTCCAAGCGCATTGTAAAGCTCTGTGACCGTCTTTATAAGATGATGAGGTGCCTCGTAGATGATGATTGTCCGGGTCTCGTTTTTAAGCTCCTCAATGACGCGCGCGCGTTCCTTTTTATCCCTCGGCAAAAATGCCTCAAACGCAAACCTCCTGGTCGGCCTGCCCGACATGGTAAGTGCTGTAATGCATGCTGCCGCCCCGGGAAGCGAGGTAACAGGCACGCCCTCCTCGTAGCAGATGCGCACGATATCCTCACCCGGGTCAGAAATGCCGGGTGTTCCGGCATCGGTGATGAGGGCTATATTTTTGCCCTCCTTAAGCTTTGCCACAAGCTGGTAGGCTTTATCTATCTTGTTAAACTCATGATAGCTCGTCATGGGTGTCTTTATCTCAAAATGATTGAGCAGCTTTATGGAGTTTCTCGTATCCTCCGCTGCGATGAGGTCTACCTCCTTAAGTGTGCGCAGCACACGGAATGTGATGTCCTCCAGATTTCCTATCGGAGTTGCGCACAGATACAGTGTTCCTGTCATATGATTCTCCTGTTATTTTCCGTTATTCCGGGGCTTATCGCCGTATATCTCATATATCTCATCCGTGTATACATTAGGCTCCTTGTATACAACTAACGGTTTTTCGATGGTGATACGGCTTTTGCCGCCCTTTAACCCCTCTATGAGCACCATGTTCGGCTCCCTGTCCGCGTAGGGATGTACAAGACGCATGCGCTTTGGCTCGATATGATATTTCATCATCGTGCTAAAGATTTCTGCCAGCCTGAATGGTCTGTGAACCATGTAAAAACGCCCATTGAATTTGAGCATTTTTGCGCTTTCCCTGACTATATCGTCAAGTGTACACCTGACCTCGTGGCGTGCTATCGTCATGGCATCGTCTGCATTTTTGATACCGTGCTGACCTATCATATACGGCGGATTTACCGTCACCACCTCCACGGACTCTCGACCGAAAATCTCCGATGCCTTGCACACATCGCCCTCTTCTATGGTCACTTTGTTCTCAAGATGGTTATATTTCACACTTCTTCTCGCCAGGTCTGCACACTGAGGCTGAAGCTCAAGCCCGCTGTAATGCTCTCCGTTATTCTTTGCCTCAAGAAGTATCGGAATCACACCGTTTCCGGTGCACAAATCCACAGCTCTCTCGCCGCGCTTTACCTTTGCATAGTCAGATAAAAGCACGGCGTCTATGCCGAAGCAGAACAGCTTTGGATCCTGTATGAGCCTATAGCCCTTGCGACACAAATCGTCCAGGCGCTCATTACTGTGTATCAGTGCTTCCATTGTCTTTGTCCCTGTTGTAATCTTTATTATACTCTTTATTATAGTTTTTGTTCTTGTAATCCTTGTTGCGGTTGTATTTCTGCTTGTTTGGTCTGTTTTTGCCGCCCTTGTACGGCTTCTTGTAACCGTCCTTATTTTCTCTGCCGGCATTTGCAGCATTTACTTCATTTGTCTCATTTGCAGAAGCTTCCGCTGCCTCTATGTCCGCCCTGTATGGACGTCTTTCTCTGTTGTCACGCTTATCACGGCGCTCGCGATATTCATTTTTGTTGTCACGGTGTCCACGGTTTCTCTGCTGTTTCTCCTGTGGCTTGTCCTCCATCGTCTCATCGCCGCTATCCTCGAGATCCTTGAGCTCGCGAAGCTCCTCCTCGGTGAGCTTTACATCCTTTTTCTGGCGCGGCTTTAAGCGCAGATCATCTACAGTGTACTCACGAAGCTCCTTCTCCTCGCCGTTGTCAATGACAACACGCACGAGCTGCCTGAGCACGCTGACTGACTTGACCTCTCCGATGATTCCCTCAGGTGTCTTGACCTTTTCTCCTACCGACGGCATTCTGCTGTTCAGATACTCATATGTATCCTGCTCATACTTGAGACAGCACATAAGCCTTCCGCACACACCTGATATCTTGGTCGGATTGAGGGAAAGATTCTGCTCCTTTGCCATCTTGATGGAAACCGGCACAAAATCTGCCATATAAGAATGACAGCAGAGCGGTCTGCCGCAGATTCCGATACCGCCCATCATCTTGGTCTCATCCCTGACACCGATCTGACGAAGCTCGATTCTCGTGCGGAATACCGCTGCCAGATCCTTTACGAGTTCCCTGAAGTCAATTCTGCCGTCCGCTGTAAAGTAAAACAGCAGCTTGTTTCCGTCAAAGGTATACTCTGCATCCACCAGCTTCATCTCAAGTCCGTGCTTGATGATTTTCTCCTTGCAGATGGCAAATGCCTCTTTTTCCTTTTCCTTATTTCTCTCAACCGTTTTCTCATCCTCGTCGGTTGCCACTCTGATGACAGGCTTAAGCGGTGAAACCACCTTATCATCATCCACCTCCTTCGGCGGAATGAGGACAGTTCCCATCTCTATGCCTCTTGCTGTCTCCACGATAACATGCATTGCCATGTCGAGTTCGAAATCAGCCGGGTCAAAGTAATATATTTTGCCTGCTGTCCTGAATCTGATACCAACTATTTTTGTCATGTGATTAGTTCTCCTTTATGGTCATAAGCAGCAGCTCAATTACCAGGTCAAAATTGACGTTTGCGTTAATTCTTATCTTCGCCTTCTCAAGTGCCTCAAGTATTGCCTCGATTCCCTGATAGGAATGCTTTGCTGCCTGTTTCTTTATATCATAGACCTCATCCTTGAATATGAGTCCGTTAACATCGTTTGTCGCCTTCATATACAGCACATCTCTGTACCACACCATAATCAGGTCAAAATAATCCTGCACCTTAAGCTTGTACTCAGCTATCTGCTTTACCGCTGCGCCCAGCTCGTACAAATCTATGTCATCGAGGCGCTTTATAAGCGACAGTGCTGACTCCTTTAGCTCGTTGAACTCGTCTGATGAGGCGAGCTTAACAGCCTTTCCGACGATGCCCTGTGCAAATGCGGCACTGATATCTGCCTGATAATCCGGAATATGCTTTTCGTTCATCAGGTATGCCTTTATCACCTCGTCCTTTACCGACTTCATATTGAGTGTGATGCAGCGCGACCTGATGGTCTGCAGAAAGCTGTCTGCATTGGTGGTAAGAAGCATGATGACCGCATATGCCGGTGGCTCCTCAATGGTCTTTAAAAGCGCGTTCTGCGCCTGCTGGTTCATTTTTTCAGCCTCATCCACTATGTAAATCTTGTATTTACTGCTGTACGGCTTTATCACTATATCGTTGTTGAGCTGTGTCCTGATATCGTCAACCGATATGTTGTTGGGCTTTTCATGACTGACATATATGATATCAGGATGATTGTGGTCATCTGCCTGATGGCACGATTTGCACTCTCCACAACCGTCTGTGCCCTCCTTCTCACACTGCAGTGCCCTGGCAAATGCCTCGGCTATCATCATTTTGCCGGACAGCTGTGGTCCGTTTATTATATATGCATGTGAGACCTTTCCCATTGATATGGCATTTTGCAGATGCTCTATTATCTGCTCATTTCCTACTATATCCTTAAATCCTGCCATAGCTGCTGCCTCCGTTTTAGTCTGCCTGTGTCTGTTATAGCTTTTATCTCCTACGTGAGTATATCAAGCAACAGACCGCGTATCTCTCCGATTCTTGCCAGTATGGACAGATGATCCTTCTCATCCTCCACCAGCTCTGATGCCAGCTCATCCAGATTGCTGTCTATCAGTCTTATTATACCATAAACTCTGTGCCTTCCTCTCCTGTCGAGGAAATTTTCTCTGGAAAATTTATGGGATCTGTAGACCACCTCATTTAAAAAATCCTTTATGAGCCCGCGATATCGCTTCATATCCCTGATGTCCATATGCTCGGCTATTCTGTTGCCCTGTGCTGTGATATCCTGCATCAGCGCATCTACCTTTGCCTGGAGATCAGCGTCTGTTATGGCGCTGGCCAGTGTGAATTTGAACGAGCCGTCACCGGCCTGTGTTTTTTGTGCATCAGGAACCTGTGTCACCTGATTTACTTCATTTACTCTGACTGCCATGAGGCTGCCTCCTTATTCGTTTCCTGTTACATTTATGTGCAGGCAGTAACCATTTTCCTGCTCTGCAATTAGGAACTCTGTCGTATGTATGCTGAAATCTCGGCAAGCACAGTGTCCATATCATCATTTATGAAGCGACGTGTAATCCCCGCCTCATGCAGCTTCTCCTCAGAGAAATCTGATGCGTCTGCCAGAAAACGGCGGCACATCTCCTCATATTTAGGCACCTGCTGCCCCTTTTCCCGGTGAATGGCGCGTATCAGACGGTCGCCGTCCTCCACCTCCACATAGATTGGCAGTACCTTGTCACTGCCAAAATAATCTCGTATCTTTGTGTAAGACTCCAGTGTTCCGACTGTCAGATAGCTTTTGCAGCGAAGGTCTATATCATCATCGTTTACCGTGAAATATTTCCACACGCCGTACACCGTATTGTACTCGCGAAGCTCTATGATGCGCTCCTGTGCACTGAGCCTTTTTACATCCTCTTCATTGCAGAAATGATAATCCTTATCCTGTGTCTCTCCGTCCCTTATCGGGCGCGTGGTATACGGGATAATCCTGCTAAGCATGAGGGAATCATCCTGCAGTATTTTGTTGTATATAGTGTCCTTGCCTGATGCGCTTTTTCCCATCACGCAGAAAATCTTACCCATCTGTAAACCTCTTAATATTGTAATTAGTATAAATATGATTGTTTGCTATGTCAAACTGTTGCTTACAGCACCGCAACAAACTTCCACATATTGGCATCCGGATCAAAGTACAGACCATCCACTTCAAGACCTGAATTTACAGCCTTTATTACATCATCTATGAGCTTGTCGTTCATTATCTCTCCCGGCACCACAAGCGGTATCCCCGGCGGATATATATTTATAAAGGCACCGCTCACCTTCCCGCTTGCCTTAAAGGCATAGACCGCCTGATGGTCTGCATCATATGCATCATACATTTCCATTACGGCAGGCAGCTTTTGATATATATATGTGTCCATTTTGACAGGCAGGTAAAATTTATGTACCACACCCTCCTGCTTTAATATATCATAAAACTCTTCAAAATCAGACTTATATTTTTCGAGCTGGCTGTCTATTTCAATCAAAGCATCCGCAAGCCTGTCAAAGCCCTCATCCGTATCCATGACAGATGCCAGCGCCAGTACATAATTGCCCGCTGCCATCTCAAGCTGCAGCTCATATTTTTTGAGCAGAAGCTCAAGCAGCGTGTGTCCATTCATAGCCTCTTTCGTAAATATAATAATCTTTGACTCGTCAAAATCATATGCCTCATCGGCAGAAAAATCACTTTTTCTGACCACACTCAGATGCGAAAGGCCGCTGACCTTCTGATAAAATCTGTCAAGCCTGCTCCTAAGCTGTGCAAATGCTGTCTCTTTATTATCGCGCACATAGTGTATGCAGCGCTCTATGCCTGTCATAAGCACATATGACGGTGAGCTTGTCTCATAAATGCCGAGAAACTTCTCCACAGCAGCTTCACGCATCCCACCCAGCAGCAAAAGCGCCGTCTGTGTAAATGCCGGAAGCGTCTTGTGCAGGCTCACTATGACCGCATCGGCCCCGAGCGCTATGGCATTTTGAGGGAAGCCGCCTCCAAAGCCAAAGTGCGCGCCATGTGCCTCGTCGACTATGAGTAAAGCTCCATGTGCATGTGCCACAGATGCGATTGCCGCCACATCGGAAACCACACCATCGTATGTAGGTGAGGTTATCACAACCGCTTTTATGTCGGGATTTTCATCAAATGCTGCCCTTATCTGCGCCTCTGTTATCTGTCCCTGCAGCCCTGTCCGTGTAATTTCAGGGTATGTAAACACCGGGTGAAGCTGCCTTAAGTAAAGCGCATGATATACCGCCTTGTGACAGTTCCTTGCTACAAGCACCTTGTCTCCCCTTTTGGTGGCCGCAGATATTGCTGCCAGTATACCGCAGGTGCTTCCGTTTATGAGAAAATATGCACGCTTTGCACCGTAAAGTGCTGCTGCCTCAGCCTGCGCCTCCTTTATAATGCCCTCAGCGTGGTGCAGATTGTCAAAATTGTCTATCTCTGTGATATCAATAGCATACGGGTCCAGCCCTGCACCTATATCACTGCCACGGCGCTTATGCCCCGGCATGTGAAACGGATAAATATTTGATTGTGAATTATTTATCAGTTCTTTTTCCATTTAAGTACCTATATATCCTTTTTAGCCCAGAAATCTTCCAAGCTCCGGCATCCAGTCATCATAAAATATTTCATCATTGCAGAACGCGCTCCAGACCGGTGTGAGAAAATCAAGTATCAGATCAAGCGTCTCCTCCCAGCCTGCATTCTCATATGCCCTCTGCTGTCGTGTCAGCCTCTTACAATACCGCTCCCAGCGCCTTCTCATATAAGCATAGCTGCGATAGCCATACACCTGCTCAAGCCGATGCATACTCACTGTCTTCGGCTTATTTTTCGCTCTGACCTTAAAAATATCAATTATCTGCCTTCCGCTGACCGAATATCTCTTAAGTATCTCATATGCATCACCATATGGTTTCATATCGCTAACCAGCTCAAGCTTATCCATTATCTCAAACAGCTGTTCTCCGAGCCTGGATTCAGGCGAAAAAATACAAACATCTGCGTCTCCATAAAAGCTGTTCATAAAAACAATATTTTTAGTCATGGGAACTCCTGCATCCGCTTCATTAAGGCGCTCAAGCCTCACTGCAAACGGTACCTCCCCGCCATCACACATAGCGCTTAGATTCCACGTATGTATCAGCGGCTGCATATCACTGCCGTCCGGTTCATTATCTGATACCTTTGCCGTCTTCTTAGATAATTCTGCATTAGTCCATACCACATCACTGTGACTGTTAAGCCCTGCATTGCCTATAATGATATTGCGCAGTACATCAAACGGCGTACCATTATCCTCTGCCCTGCCACCGGGGCTGCCATATACATAATAAAACGCCAGCTTTTCTCCTGTTGCAAAATACGGCTTTTGAAGCCACAGCACTTTTCCCAGACCGGCATTATTTATACGCCAGAGAAAATCCTGCTTCACGTACTGCCATAACACATCGCTGTACGATAATTTTTTCTCATCGCTTATATGTCTTAAATCTACCCTCACTACAACCATACTCCTATGAAGCTTTGCACCTTCTTTACCACGCGCCTCGCCCTTGCATAATCCATGAGCACGGAAATATCCTTATCCGGATCAGCTATGTACGACTGTATGGCTGCCTTGAAATCATTGCGGTCCATTCTTGCCTCATATTTCAGGCAGTCGCATATCACACGCTCCTTATCATAAATGCCAAAAGTATTACCGCCAAGCTCAATGGTTGAAGCACCAAGCATAAGCGCATCCGGCTCCGTATAAAACGGGATAATTCTTGGATAGTCCATCTTAAAGCGTGATTTTGATGTATTTTTGTCCACAGCAAGCGTCCATCCGTATGGCTTCTCCTTTATATAGCCATAGGCGTAAAGTGCACTTTCCATGCAAAGCATTGCATCCGGAAAAAGTGCCGCGACAAGTGCATCCTCAGAAAAATCATCCACGCGGTCGGTGTAATAGCCGTTTCTGATGCGGACAAGCTTCCCCTCCCTGACAAGCTTATCAATTCGCCTGTAGTCTATACCAAGCCTTGTAAGCTCTTCTTTTTTCACTATTCCGTTGTGCTTTTCCATGGCATCAGCTATGATCGTCTGTACCTGTTGTATATTCATTACTGCTTCTCCATCCCTTGCTTATCGGCTAAAAGCCTCTTGGCATCACGTAATCCAAGCTGATACAGGCTCTCAAGCTTATTAGGATCCTTTTCTACCTTGCTTATTTTAATGTGCTCCGACGGCCTTAACACCTTAGCAATGCCCTGCTTTTCAAGCTCCTTAAGATGCTCAAGCTGGGAATTGTACATGATATGTCTGTTTGAAAATGCCTCATAAAACCTCGGAAAACGCTTTTTGTATACAGATGTAAAGAGCCTTGGCATAGGCTTTTTTACATAGTCGGCAGGCTTTGTCAGCACGACAACCACTCTGTCATATCCCATATCAAGCATATGCTCATATGGGATACTGTCCGTCACCGCGCCATCCAGATACCACTCATTCCCCAGCTTCACAGGCTTTGACACTACAGGCATAGAGCCCGATGCCCTGAGCACATCCATCTGGTCAAAGACACTCTTTATCTGCACATATTCAGGCTTACCTGTCCTGATATTCGTCACAACCGCATAAAATGGGATATCTGACTTCTTATATTCCTCATCATCAAACGGGTCAAGCTCTCTTGGTACTGTATCATAGGCATATTTCGTGCTCACTATGTTTTTCTCCCGAAGAAGCGGCCTGATACCCATATAATTTTTGTCACTGTTAAACCTCTTATTGTATCGTATAACCCTGCCGCGCTGCTTTGACAGCAGATTCACTCCAAAAAGTGCTCCCGCCGAAACACCGATAACAGCATCAAAGCTAATATCATGGTCCATAAAACAGTCGAGTACTCCGGCTGTATACATACCTCTCATGGCTCCACCCTCAAGCACGAGGGCGCATCTTTCATCACTCATTTCTGCCTCCATTTATAATGTCATAATAAAAAATGTATTAATATTTATGTCGACCGCTGAACTTCAGATTGTCTCTCCTTCTGCGCTGTTTTCTCTCAAGCTTGTGCTCCCTGAAGCGCTCGCGCTGCTCCTTCTTAATGCTCCATTTGTGTTTCAACACATATATATTGTCTGATATTCTTCTAATCATGAAAATGCTCAAAATAATCACTGCGATAAGTACGAGCACCCAGAGAAAATATACCGGCTTTATCCTTATTATATCACTTTCCACGTTCTGTCTGCTATTCTCATCAAAGTACGACAGATCGACCTTTGCTCCTGATTTCAGCAGATCCACACAGCCTACCACATGATCACCATACTTGTATCTGACCGTAGCAAGAGCATCCTTGTTGTCGGACTTCATGTCAGCAGCTTCCCTTTTAACGCTTGAAAAATCCGCGTTGTTCGGCAAAACAACATAGTTTTCCGACACCTTTGCATACATGCCGTGTTCATTCATCACGCCCAGATCCGTCGTATTGTCAGTAGCTGCGCTGTTTTCATTTTCAGCTATGCTTAGTGCCTTGAAGTTACTGAAATAGTAATTGAGCAGCGTGTTTGTGTCTGCATACTGGTCAGGCGACTGCGCATTCATAATAACCGCGCACAGCGTCAAGCCATCCTTCTCCGCATAAGTGACAAGCGTGCTGTTAGCCACTGAAGTGTAGCCGGTCTTGCCGCCGGTACAATCATGATTTACAAACTGTGAATACGATTTAAATGGATGCAGCATCGCATGATGATTGTACAGCGGAGTATCCTCGGTATGCTTGTTTGTAGGTGGTATGATATAGGTCTTTGTGCCTGTAATCTTTCGAAACTCGTCATTCCTGTATGCTGCACACGAGATAAGCCCCATATCGTATGCGCTTGTCCAGTGATTTTCATCGGGCAGACCATTTGCATTGTTGAAATGTGTATCTGTACAGCCTAATTCTTTGGCTTCCTTGTTCATCAGATCAATAAATGTGCTGTAATCTCCCCCAAGCTTTTTGCCTGTATGCTCTGCTGCAGCATATGCGCACTCGTTTGCCGACTCAAGCATAACTCCATATAGTGTCTGCTCCATGGTCATCTCCTCGCCCACATCCCTCTTGATGCTCGACGAACCATCACTGCTCTCCTTCACCGCCTCTTTTGAGAATGTAACCTTCTCATCCATCTTGCAGTTGAGTATAGTCAGATATGTGGTGAGGATCTTTGTGATACTTGCAGGATAATGCTTTTCGTGTGAATTTTTCTCATAGAGCACCGTACCTGTATTGACCTCCATCACCACGGCGCACGGTGAATTTATCTGCGGGCCCTCCGGCCAGTACGTGTCATCACCATCCGCAAATGCCATAAGCGGTCTCGCACAAAGCGTCGTGACCATAGCAAACACTGCCATTATTAGTATTCCTGATTTTTTTAAATTTATAATTTTATGCTTCATATCTGTTCCTATTAATTCTAAAATTGGGTAGCTGTTCAGTACTATAACCAAAAATGTACTATTTCTAATTATAATGTATGAAAAACATGTTATCAAGGGCATGTGCAGTGTATTTTGCCATTTTATTTTGACACCCACACAATTGTAGGGTATTATCTATATGAAATTTTACGTTTTTATAAGGAGATTTACATGAGACTTAGAAATATCCCGGGCGCCGGTGAAGTCATCGACAACAGCCCTTATTGCATAAAGGAGCCTGTTGAATTAAAAGGAAAATGGCATGATTTTTTAGGAAACAATAATCCGATTCATATAGAGGTTGGTATGGGAAAGGGCAGATTTCTGATGGATCTGGCACGGCTTCATCCCGAGATTAACTATATAGGTATCGAACGATATACCAGTGTGCTTCTTCGTGCCGTACAAAAAATGCAGGAGGACGAGCTGCCAAATGTGCACTTTTTGTGCATTGATGCCGCAACTCTTCCGGATATTTTTGACCGTAATGAGGTTGACCGCATTTACCTGAACTTTTCCGATCCATGGCCGAAGGACAGGCACGCAAGAAGACGCCTCACCTCAAGCGAATTTCTTGCCAGATACGATTTGTTTCTCGCACCTGACGGACGCATAGAGTTCAAGACTGACAACCAGGACCTCTTCACCTTCTCTCTGGAAGAGATTGAAAGCTCTGATAAATGGCACCTCGACGCCAGTACACGCGACCTGCATCATGATGCTGCAATGAATGAGGGCAACATCATGACCGAGTACGAGGAGAAATTCTCTGCTGTCGGAAACCCTATCTGCAAGCTGATTGCTTCAAGATAATGCAACATATCTGTCGTTAATCGCATGATTTATATAGTCAAACATGACCCAGCTTTTATGACATTCTTCAGATTTTTCTGAGGAACTGTCATATTCGTCTCTGGCATCGTTGAAATATCTCTGCGCTTCCTTATCTCTTCCCATCTTGCTATAGCTTGAACTGATATTACTGTAAACCATAGCCTTAAGATCTCTCGAGCGGATAATTTCTGCCGTGGCAAGGCTCTCCAGATAACATTCAAAGGCTTTTGACTCATCGTTCTC
>UMDC01041508.1_pt1 | contig 22641 bp, 15 predicted proteins | sample 1964391 | NCBI WGS metagenome assembly UMDC01 (sample SAMEA4835984, study PRJEB28245) | human gut metagenome | biome: gut microbiome; material: fecal sample | place: Denmark | collected 2008 | reverse complement strand
GTCATGTTGGCAGGGAATATGGGGCAAGGTGCTTTAAATGTACTTACAACCCACCACATCAAAGTTATAAGAGGGTGTTCCGGTAATATTTTGGATGTCGCTACCGACTACTTAAACGGGAAACTTACTGATTCGGGAGTAGGCTGCTCATCCCATGAACACCATCATGAATGTCACGGACAACAATCATAAAGAATGATGTTTATAAAGAACAAAATGCTACTTAACATTGTCATAGACTTTGTTATGTTGATAGCAATGGCATTGGTAAGTATAAGTGGCTTCATATTGGAAATAGTCATTCCTTCTCGCCATGCTGTCAAATTTCAAGGTGTTACTCCATGGAGTTCACAATTGTTGGGCTTGGGAAGGCATGATTGGGGCGAAATTCATTTGTGGGCAGGAATTGTTTTGGGCATTCTGCTTACCATTCATTTTTTGTTACACATAAATATAGTATCGGCTTTTGTTAAAAAGAAATGCCCGAACCATATACTACAAATATTGCTCTATATTTTATTTTTAATGCTATTGATAATGACAATAATGCCTTGGCTTGTCTATTTATAAAGACTGCCATTATTTCTCCGGCTGTTTTTTAGGTAGGACAAATTCGGATTGAGGTATATAAGATTGACCTTGCTCTAAATTTGTCCTGCCTCTTAAAGCGACTTCACGACATCAACCCTGCTCTGACAAGTAACCTCTTGATTTGTGTAATCTGAAACCTACATCCTTTAGACATTTCTTGACAGCCTATCCAATTTAGCTACAATCAGAATAGAGTTCGTTTTTCTGTACATCGCCAACGCTGCAAGAAGTTGAGGCTGTTAAAGTTCTTCCCACTCTCCGTTTCAATGTATTCAGCAAGTATAGGCTTATGCTTTACATCCTCATCGGAGACATCATCTGCGAAGGTTAGATTGTCGGCAATCTTGGCAGCAACACTCATTAACTCCTTTTTATTGAACCCGAATGCCTTCCTTTCGGTTTCAATCTCAACAAAACTTGTTGTTTTCCGTCCATTGTACAATGAATTTAAGATTTAAAAAAAATAGCCTGCGTAGCAAACGTATGCCAGCAGACTATTCCGTAGAACTTAAAAACATTCTAAAGCAATGAGTTCTTACGACAAGTTCAGTAGTGTACATCTTCATACGCTTTGAGTGCAATATACTATATTTATTTGAAAAACAAATAAATTATTTGATTTTTATGATGCGCATTACAAGAAAATGGATAAATAATTTGCAAGTACAATTATAAGTACCTATATTTGTACTAAACTACAAAAAATAAGAGATTATGAGAACAGCAAACTATTCTGAATTGAGGAACAATTTAAAATCCTATCTCGATGGAGTAATTAATGATAGTGAGCCATTATTGGTGCATCGTGCCGGCAATGATAGCGTTGTCGTCATTTCATTAGAGGAATATAACTCAATCAAGGAAACCGAATATATCATGAAATCCCCTGCTATGATGGATATAATACGTAAGGGAGAAAAGGATATTAAGGACAGAAAAGGAAAAGTTGTAGACATTGACGAGCTATGGAAATAGTCTTTCTTGAACAAGCGGAAAAAGACCGTGAATATTGGAAGAAATCCGGTAATAAGGCTATCATGAAAAAGATAACCGATTTGCTGAAAGATATTGCGGAGCACCCATATACAGGAATCGGCAAGCCGGAGCCATTAAAATATGAATTAGCCGGATATTGGTCGCGGCGGATTAATTCTGAACATCGTATCATCTATTCGGTGCATGATGATATAGTGATAGTATATGTGCTTTCTATGAGATACCATTATACCAGATAAAAACGCACGACACGGGAGTGATCCGGTACTTCGTATCGTGAAACTGAGTGCACCAAACGACAGAAGCAAACCGGGCAAACGTTTTTCGCGCAGAATAGAACATAACACGATTGGTGATTCCTAGGTTTTTGGCTAGTTTGACTATCCCTCTCGAAATATGCCTCCTGAAATTTTCATAACCAAAATTATATCCGAAGTTTAGCTTCATTGTTTTCTTGTCAACCCATCTTGACAGAATCACACATGCAGCATCGTTAATGTGCGGTTTTATTTCATTATTGCTTGCTATTCTTCCTTTTACCTTTTCTCTGCTGAACAAAACCACATATTCGTTGTGCAATAATCAAAAATACAAAAGCCAAACACTTAAAAATCAAGTATTTGGCTTTATCTCCTGTCGGGGTAGCGGGATTCGAACCCACGACCCCCTGCTCCCAAAGCAGGTGCGCTAACCGGACTGCGCTACACCCCGAATCTGTATTTTAGTGTTGCTTTGTTTCTCAAAAGCGATGCAAAGGTACGACTTATTTTTATATCTGCAAACTTTTACGCATATTTTTTATTCCCCATTTTTACACTTTTCTTTTAGAGTACTGATTATTAAATCATTAATGATAAAAAAAATGTTTGTCATTTACACAGAAATTTCAAGGAGAAACAACTACCCTTCCCTATTTCGCTCGAAACTGAAATACTTCCTCCATGCAGATTCATTATTTGTTTGCATAAGCTAAGCCCGATGCCGGAACCTGTCGGTTTAGTAGTAAAGAACGGAACAAATATCTTATCCAGTACATCGGGAAGAATACCACTGCCATTATCAGTGACCGTAAGCATAAATATTCGCTTTTCCATTTCATAATGAGTAGCAATGATCACCTCCGGAATTTCTTGCTCCATACAAGCTTCACCGGCATTCTTCAATAAGTTAATAAGCACTTGCTCTATTTGAGAACGGTCTAACATCAATATTTTGTCTGCGTCCTCTATCCTATATATATAATGTATATCCCGGCTGGGAAATAATTTCTTTAAATCATCCAGTAATTCTTCCATTCTGACCGGAGCCAGAACAGGCATTGACAAGCGGGACAGTTTCCGATAGTTCTCTACAAATCCGAGCAGTCCTTTACTTCTCCGATAAATGGTCTGCATCCCTTGCAGCATAATACCGTAATCTTTCTCGTTCATGCCATTCTGCACAGCCCGCTCACTCAATGTTTCGCTTAATGAAATAATGGGTGCAATAGAATTCATTATCTCGTGAGTCAGGACACGAATCAATTTCTGCCAGGCCTCTATCTCATTTTCTTCGAGTACAGAATGAATATTCTTCAGATTTATCAGACGTAAATCCACTCCTTGAGAAGAATATTCGGTGACTGTCACTGCCAATTCCTGCATGACATCTCCACGACAGATGCGAACCGCCTTTACTTCACCCGGTTGAAGTGATGTAATAATAACAGGAAAAGAGGAATTTAGAGAAGACAATTCATTCAATGAGTGAATAGGATAACCGCATAAATCATGAACTGCCGCACAGTTCATCCAATGTACCATTCCACTGCTGTCTGCTACCAATAAACTACTGTCTACGGTGTTGAGCAATGTTTCGTAATATTGATAACGCTCTTCTTTTTCCGATAACTTCGTCCTAAACTCAGACACTACCTTGTTTATTTCTTCGGCAAGCAACTGCTCGGAACGCGACTTATGCCGGACTGAAAAGCTCAAAGAAAAATCGGAATATCGGATACCCTCTATCATGCGGGCTACCATAAGAGTTGTTTTCTGTTGCCATTGACATACATACAAGATGATGCCTAGAACAATCAACAATGAAAATAGTAAACAGAAATAGAGTTCATGCCGGAAAAACAGATAGGCAGCAACAGATGCTGCCGCCAATAACAGCATGAGCAACACAATACGGAGTGTTTGAAATCGATTCATAACCCTAACTTTTCTAATTTACGATAAAGAGCGTATCTCGTTATACCCAAATATTCGGCAGCACGGCTCAAATTACCCTCACTGCGTTTCATGGCACGCTCAATGGCATGGCGCTCCAATTGTTCCAAGTTCAAGATTTCATCAGTATCCACCTTTTTTTCGGGCTGTGGCTGCAACATAAAGTTAGCGGGTTTCAACAAAGAAGAATCCGACAAAATCACGGCACGTTCAATGGCATGCTGCAATTCGCGTACATTGCCCGGCCAATGATAGCGCATCAGCTTTTGCTTCGCCTCCCGGCTGAGCCCGTTTATCTCTTTCTTGTATTTATGAATATAACGTTGCAAAAAATAGTCTGCCAAAAGAAGGACATCCTCGCCTCTGTCACGCAAGGGAGGTATATGAATCTCAATGGTATTGATACGATAAAGCAAATCCTGACGGAAGTTTCCCTCTTCCACCATCCGGTGAATGTTTACATTGGTGGCACTAATCAAACGAACATCAATAGGAATCGTGCTTGTAGTGCCCAAACGCGAAATCTGCCTCTTCTCTATCGCTGTCAGCAGCTTGGATTGCATAGGCAGCGAAAGATTTCCTATTTCATCCAGAAAGAGGGTCCCTCCCGAAGCCACTTCCATGCGTCCTGCCTTTGCCTTGCGAGCATCTGTAAATGCCCCCTTCTCATAACCGAAGAGTTCGCTCTCAAAAAGGGTTTCAGGAATGCTTCCCAAGTCAATCGTTATAAAAGGAGACTCCCTGCGGGGAGAATAATGACGGAGCGAACGCGCCACCAAGTCCTTTCCCGTTCCATTCTCACCTAATATTAATATATTGGCATCTGTATCCGACAACTTCCGGATGGTGTCAAACACATTCTGCATTGCCTCCGAATGGCCAATCATATTGGGGACCGTTTCATCTTGTCCGCTCAATGCCACCACCTGCTCTTTCAGTTGCTTTATCTCCTTACGTGAATCCCGCAACTTAATGGCCGAAGATAAAGTAGCCAATAACTTTTCCTTTTCCCAAGGCTTAGGGATAAAATCAATCGCTCCCGCCTTGATAGCCCTTACTGCTTTGTCTGTATCCGCATAAGCCGTCATGAACAATACAATCGCCTGCGGGTCTAACTTCAAAATCTGTTCCAGGCAATCAAATCCTTCCTGCCCACTGATGGCATCACGGCGGAAATTCATATCGAGCAGAATGACATCCGGCTGAAAGGTAGTCATAAAAAATTCGATACGGGCCGGTTGGGTAGTGACTTTTACCTTCTCCACATAAGGCTCCAATAAAAGATTCAGTGCAAAAAGCACATCTTCATTATCATCTATGATAAGTATTTTTCCTCTGTTTTCCATTATCTCTCTTTTATCATGCAGGAAATATCTTTTCCTGTGAGAGCAAAGATATGGCTTTTTAAGATGCGCTGTATGTGCGTATCCGCACTATTTTTGTGCGAATGCGCACGCGCCCATAAGCATGATCCTACATACAAGTCTTTGGTAAACAGAGAAATAGCATTATGGCACGCATTTTGATAATTAGAAAGCATAAAACAAATAACATGAAACGATATTATATTTTAGCTTTTTATATCCTATTTATTGCAGGAACAGCCACAGCACAAGAAGAAACAATCAGCCTCACACTGCAGCAGGCTATTGAAATCGCACAGGAACATTCGCCCCAAGCCCAAGCTGCACGACACACTTATCGTGCAGCTTACTGGAACTACCGCTTCTTCCGTGCAAACTATTTGCCGTCCGTTACGTTGAGTTCATCCCCCAACCTTAACCGGGAAATCAATAAGATTACTCAGCCGGACGGCACCAACCAGTTTGTCAAACAGAACCAACTGAGCACAGATCTGAGTTTGAAAATAAATCAGAATGTGTGGTTCACCGGTGGCAGCTTCTTTATCAAGACCACTACCCAACGCATTGATGAATTTGAAAATGACCTCACGGCTTACAATACCCAACCAATCGTTGTCGGTTATGAGCAGTCCCTTTTCGGTTATAATTCCCTGAAATGGAACCGCCGCATAGAACCCATCCGCTATCGTGAAGCACGCAAGACATACTCCGAAGCCTTGGAATTAGTCTCTTCCCAAACCAGCACCCTGTTCTTCAATCTGGCAACTGCACAAACCAATCTCGATATCGCCACTTCCAACCATGCATCGGCCGACACCCTGTATAGATATGCCGAAGGAAGATATAACATAGGCACCATTAATGAAAATGAAATGCTCCAACTCGAGATAAACAAACTCACGGAAGAAACCAATGTAATGAATGCCCGCATCGAAGTGGAAGATCAAATGCAAACCTTACGTTCCTTTCTGGGTATAAACCGCGAAGTCAACTTGAGGGTCATCCCCGATGATGAAATTCCCAATTTCGAGATTCCCATGCAGGAGGCACTGCATCTGGCATTCAAGAACAGTCCCGAACCTGAAACATACGAGCGTCTGAAAATGGAAAGCCGCAGCGAACTGGCTTCTGCCAAAGCCAATGCCGGACTAAAGGCTGATCTATATGTTCAGTTCGGTTTGTCACAGACAGGAAACAAACTTGCCGATACTTACCGCGACCCATTGAAGCAACAATATGCCAGCATCGGCATCTCTCTGCCCATTCTGGACTGGGGACGGGGTAAAGGACGAGTACGGGTGGCCCGGTCTAACGTCGACTTGGTAAACACACAGGCAGAACAGGCTCTAAAGGATTTTGAATTGAACGTCTGCAAGATGGTGCGCCAATTCAACTTGCAAGCCTATCGGGTAACCGTCGCTTTCAAGACCGACAAGACAGCCGAAAGACGACATGAAGTGGCAAAGCGATTGTACATTCTCGGAAAATCCACCATACTAGACCTCAATGCTTCCATTACCGAAAAAGACAGGGCAAGGCGTGATTATATCACCGCCCTGAAAACATATTGGAGTCTGTACTATGGAATAAGGAGCATGACAGGATACGATTTTCAGAACCATTGCCCGATAGAGGAAAGCCTGCCATACAAGTAAACCCGAAAGACAACATGCCGTGCATACGGAAAGAACCGGAAACGAACAAATAAATAAAAACTATGGATATTAAAATTGAAAAGAAACCGTGGTACATACGCCATCGTTATTATCTGCTGGGAGGTACAGCCTTTGTCATCTTCCTGATTTATGTCATCAGCCTGTCATTCGGACCCCGCAAATTGCGAATCAAAACCGACAATATACAAATTGCTGAAGTGAAGAATGACAAATTCATGGAATACGTTGATGTGGAAGGATTAGTCCAACCTATCCTGACCATCAAGATAAATACCCACGAAGCCGGCAGCGTGGAACGCATCATCGGCGAAGAAGGAACCATGATGGAGAAAGGAGATTCCATCCTTGTGCTCAGCAATCCCGATTTGCTGCGCTCTATCGAGGACCAACGCGATGAATGGGAGAAACAGCGAATCACTTATAAAGAGAAGGAAATTGAGATGGAGCAAAAAAGCCTCACGCTGAAACAACAGACTCTGCAGACGCAATATGAAATGAACCGCCTGACCAAAAGTTTCGCTTTGGACAAAGAAGAATACAAGATGGGTATTAAAAGCAAAGCCCAACTGGAAGTTTCGGAAGACGAATATAATTATAAACTGCAAAACAGTGCCCTTCAGATGGAAAGTCTCCGTCACGATTCGGCTGTGACGCTCATCCGAAAGGATTTGCTGAAGAATGACCTCGAACGCGAACAAAAGAAATTTACGCGTTCACTGGAACGGATGAATAATCTGGTGGTCACAGCACCGATTGCAGGACAGCTCAGTTTCGTGAAAGTAACTCCGGGGCAACAGGTCGCATCGGGCGAAAGCATAGCCGAAATCAAAGTGCTCGACCAATATAAGATTCACACCTCGCTTAGCGAATATTACATCGACCGCATCACTACCGGTCTGCCTGCCACCATCAATTACCAAGGGAAACGTTATCCATTAAAAATTACAAAAGTAGTACCCGAAGTTAAAGACCGTATGTTTGATGTAGATCTTATTTTCACCGGAGAAATGCCTGACAATGTGCGTGTTGGCAAGAGTTTCAGGGTACAGATAGAGTTGGGACAACCCGAACAGGCCATCGTCATTCCACGCGGAAATTTCTATCAAGTCACCGGCGGGCAATGGGTTTATAAAGTAAATGCCTCGAAGACCAAAGCCATCAAAGTGCCTTTGACTATAGGACGCCAAAACCCACAACAGTACGAGATAACAGAAGGATTACAGCCCGGAGAATTGGTAGTTGTCACAGGATATGATACCTTTGGCGACGCAGAAGAACTGATATTGAAATAAAAACACGCAAAATGAAAACACTGAAATATGCCGGACGCTTTCTGATGCGTTCAAAATCATATACAATCATTAATCTCCTGGGACTGGCGTTCAGCCTGGCCTGCTGCATTGTCCTGATGCGGTATATCCACCGGGAACTGACTGTGGACTCGCATTGCATCGACCCGCAACACATTATCATCCCGTTGCGAGACATCGACGGAAACGTTCACCCCGGAAGTCCGGAAGAAGGCTGGTCGGACACAGATTCAGCCTACATCCCGGAAAATAAAATCGTAGAACAATGCCGCTTGCAGGCACAGCAAAAAGACAATGTAAAGTACAAGAACAGTCATTATGCAATGAACATAATGGCCGTCGACTCTACATTCTTTCACTTTTTCCGTTACCCCGTATTGACGGGAGAGGCACGACTGACAGCCCCCGACGATGCTGTCATCACCCGGCAGTATGCCCGCCGGCTGTTTGGGAAAGAAAATCCGGTAGGGAAAGTCGTGGAGTATTATGGGAAAGACGTCATTATCCGCGGAGTGATAGATGAACCGGGATGTAAGACCTTACTTCGGTTTGACATGCTCGTGTCATACAACTTGGTAAAGCAATGGCAGCGAATGGATATATCGCTGAAGCGTGTGCTGCCCGAAGTGGACCTGGACGAGATAAACCAAGTCAGCAACGTATTTAAGAAAGACAAAAATGGCAACAGCATACGTTGGAAATTCATACCTTGGGAAGACTTATATTGGGAAAACGCTATCGGGCATGATGACGATTACGACTCCATCATGCAATTCGGGAATCACACACATCTGTATATTCTTTCGGGCGTAGCCATCTTATTGTTGTTGGTAGGGATATTGAACTTCATCAATATATATATGGTATTCATGATGAAACGTTCCAAAGAATATGGAGTTAAAAAGGTATTCGGCTTGCAACGCTTGCCGCTATTTCTGCAAATCTGGTTGGAAAACCAACTCCTGGCCGTTGTCGCATTGCTGACGGCATGGCTGTTGGTGGAAGCCAGCCAGATTCCTGTCAGCCAACTGATGGGTGAGCGAATCGGCTACTCTGCATTCGATTGGCAGATATCATTGGGCTTCTTGGTCTTATTGCCTTTGGTTACGTCCGTCTATCCGTATATCAAATACAATTACCTGTCTCCCATTGCGTCCATCCGTTCGATTTCATCGAATCGCCAATCCATCACTATCCGCATGGCATTCCTGTTTTTGCAATACATCATCACCATATTGCTGCTTGTCTTGTCGCTCTATTTTGGCAAACAGTTGAACTTTTTACTGTCCACTCCTCCCGGATATCGGACGGAAGGCATCCTCAGAGCCGAATTGTTCCACGAGAACAACAATCATCTCGTGCGAGAAGAAGAAGCCGACCGAAACAAGCGTGCTGCCCGATATAGTTATATCAAACAACAACTGAACGAATGTCCCTACATTGAGATGTGGATGAACTCACATCCTTCCATATTAAGAGGAAGTTCCTTCTGCACATTGCTGAATGATAAAGATACACGTCAGAATATGCTCACGCTGTTTCCTTCTCCCAATTTTTTCCATTTATATGATTTGAAGGTGCTGGAGGGAGAGATTCCGCAAAAGTTTGAAAGCTGGAGTGACTATAAAATCATTCTGAATAAAGCGGCGATGAAAGCGATGGGATATGCCCGAATGGAGGATGCTTTTGTACGAAGCGAATCACCGCTTTGGATAACATTCAGAAATGGGGAAATGGAAGAGGGAGGAACCAAACTAATGCCCGTGGTAGCTGTGATAGATGACTATTATCCCGCCCATCTCACCCAAGGAGTAAAGCCGATGGCATTTGTTGTCGGAAAGGAAGACGTCAGCGGTGACTTCATAATAGCCACCAAGCCCGGTAAGGAGAAAGAAGTGATGGAGCTCCTTAGAAAAATAGAAAAAGAAGTATACAACACGGAAGAGTTCAACCATTCCTGGCTTACGGATGAAGTCAGCGACTTATACTCCGAAGATAGAGAAACGGCTCATATTTACTCTGTCTTTGCTTTGATAGCCATTGCTATCTCTTGTCTAGGTCTGTTCGGATTATCCCTGTTCGACATCCGGCAGCGTTATCGCGAAATAGCTATCCGCAAAGTGAACGGAGCCGGCATGAAAGATCTTTATCTGTTGCTTTTCCGTAAATATATCAAGGTGATAGGCGGTGCATTTATAGTAGCTGTGCCTCTCTCCTATTATCTCATACATATTTATACGAGGACATTCATCATGAAAGCTCCTGTCGGCATCGGCATCTATTTCATTGCTTTATTGGTAATCCTCCTTATTTCATTGGGAACCCTGATATGGCAGATACACAAAGCCGCCAACATAGACCCTGCAAAAATCATAAAATCAGAATAATCAATCATAAATTAAGACTATGCTTCAACACTATATAAAAACGGCCTTTCGCCATCTGTTAAAATACAAGACACAGAACCTGATATCCATTCTCGGGTTATCTGTAGGCATTTTATGCTTTAGTATCTGCCTCTATTGCAGCCGGTTCATCTACTCTGTCGACCAATGCTTCACCCATAAGGAACGCATTGCCAATGTAAATCTCCATACACCGGACGGTACTACATATTGGGGTGTTCCTGCCGGTCTGATGGAGAGCCTGCGCCAAACCCCGGTGGACGAAGTGGAAGCTTATACCTTTGTCGCCTATCTCGATCAGCGCAGTTACAATGTAGAAACGCCCGAAGGAAAGGAGTTGCCCTACGAAGACTTATACACCATGGAGGTAGATTCTTCCTATAACAAAGTATTCACACCCCAAATAGTGCAAGGTTCATGGGAAACGGCTTCGCATACCCCAAATTCCGTAATACTGACCCGCTCACTTGCGCGGAAAATATTCGGCAATGATGAGAGTCCGATAGGGAAACGGATGATATCGACACAACGATTGTCCACCTCACCCTCCACCACGCCACGAACAGGAGGCATCTCCTACACCATACAAGCCGTGATAGAAGATATCCCACTCAATACCAGCCTGAGTTTCCTGCATCAAATTGATATGCTTACCCTGAACGACAGTGAAGGTGTATTGCAGTTTGAAAGTAATAATAATATGACAGGCGGCTTGGGATTCGCCCTTCTCCGCCCGGGGAAAACGCCTACCCAGCTGGAGGCACGCTTTCGGGCAATGAACCTGAAACATACGATGTTCAAGAAAGAGAATGACGTGACAGCCTCTCCCTTTGGAAAGAATTTCCTCGAAAAATCCATCGCCCCTTATTTTGCCGGGATTACCTCCGTCATCGGCCTGCTGATTTTACTGACCGGTTTGCTCAACTTCTTCCAATTCCTGACAGGCAGTTACCTGAACCGCTCACATGAGTTCGGCATACGCAAAGCGACAGGAAGCGGTGACAGACAATTGTTCGGACTGCTCTTTACCCAGGCCGTATTCATCTCATTGATTGCTTTTCTGTTCACCTTCAGTATGATAGAAATGCTCAGTCCGTTCCTGTCTTTTTCATTGTTCAATTTCACCTTGCTGGTGGAACGGAACTTATTACTGACACAGACTACAGAATATATGGCAGGTATCCTCCTGCTGTGTTTATTATTGTGTCTGATAACCGTATGGCGAATAAAACATATTTCCATACAAACAGGCATTCGCGGCAGCAACCCCAAACGAAGTCGCCACAGTATACGTAATATCCTTTTGGGCATTCAGTTTTTCATCTGTTGGCTGTTCGTCGTGTTCACAACAGCTCTTTATCTGCAAGCCGACAAGACCGGAAGCACCCTGTTTCATACACTGACAGAAAAAGAAAAATCCGAAATCATCAGTCTTCCATTGGATTACCGCTTTATGAAGAATAGCGAAAAACTGGCCTTGATAGAACGTATCAGCCGCCATCCTTCCATTACAGACAAGCTGCCGGCAGACATAAATTATCTGGGTGGCATTTCGGGTACAGGTATGTATACTGAAAAAGGAAACCGGGACAGCTATATAGAAGTCAACATTATGAACATATCAAGCAACTTCTTCGAGTTTATGAATATCCCCATCCTGAGCGGACATACTTTGGAAACAAACGAACAGATGGTGGCAGACCATAAACTAACGGAACGCATGAAGAAAGATTTATTGGGAATGACTTTATACAACTATGAAGACGGATATACCGTATGCGGCACTTGTTCCGATTTCATAGCAGATACCTATAACCAAAGTCAGGGATTCATCTTTCTGCCCTGCAACTTCAATGAGTATGTGGGCCATTGCTATCTGAAGTGTAAACCGGGCAGTGTGGAAGAAGTAAAAAGCTTCATAGAAGAGACATTGAAAGAAAGTTTTCCTCCAAGCATACAACCCCGGATTTCCACCTTGCTGGATGACATACATCAGACACAAGCCATAGAAAACAAGATGAAAGGCATTATTTTCTTCTTCTCTTTTGTCAGCCTGATTATCACTTTATTGGGCGTTTATTCAGCTATTACTCTGGATACAGAACGCAGACAAAAGGAAGTGGCTATCCGCAAGGTGAACGGTGCCGGACTGAAACAGATTATCCTGTTGTTTGCCCGTATGTACATTTATCTGCTGGCATTTTCCGCCATCATAGCCTTCCCCATCTGTTACGTCGTGTTCCAGCTATGGAAAAATATGTATATTGTGTTCTTCAATGACGGACCACTGTTTTGGACTTCTATCTTTATGGGAGTAGCCGTCATTACGATACTGACCATTATTTTCCGTATTCTGAAGATTGCAAAGACTAATCCTGCCGAAGTTATTAAAAACGAATAAAAACGACTTCAACAATGATAACACATTATTTAAAAGTAGCTTTAAGAAATCTGCTAAAATACAAAGCTCACAGCTTTATATCCGCTATCTGTCTGGCAATAGGCATCACCTGTTTCTGTCTGACGAATTATTTTATTGATATTGTAACCGCACAAACAGATTTGCCGGATTACGAGCGTCGCATCAGCCTGGCCTGCTGTTCGGAGGATACCGCAGCCGACATCTATTGGAAATTGGATGACATCCGTTATCTGGATGAACAATCCATAACAGGCATGGACAGCCTTGTAACAGCTTCTTTTCCTCGCAATACAGAAATCACGGTCATCGACAAGAACCAGCAGGAACTGCCTTTCATCATCAAATACCAATGTGTTTCCTCTTCCTTCTTCCCCTATAAGGTCATCCGTCCGGTCAGTGGAAAAGGAAAACTCGATGCCCCCGATGAAGTCATTATTTCCCAAGAGTTCGCCCACAAAGCGTTTGGGAAAGAAGACCCGACAGGCATGATCATCCATCTCGTGCCAACGTATAAAGAGTATCCCGAACAGATAAAGGATTACAAGATTGTCGGTGTAGTTACCGACCAAGACATCGATTGCTATTTTCCCTTATCCATGGATCCGTATGCATCATTCAGTGTCGGTACTTTCCTCATGGGAGAAACCACTCTGGAAAACCTGAACAAGCAACTGAAACAAACAACTTGGCAGCGTGGGGAACTGAATGTATATGCATACGCCAGCCTGAATGCGGCACGCAATGATGATTTGCAAAGAAACATCACCATGCTGCTTTTCCGCTTTGTCGGTTCTCTTATCCTGTTGTCGGGACTTATCAATTTCCTGAAATTCATCATCCAAATGTTTTATAACCGGCAACGTGAGCTGGCACTGCGCAAATGTCTTGGGTCGAATATCAAGGGACTGTTCTCGCTGCTCTTTGCCGAAATATTCTGGATGCTGTCCATTGCTTTCCTTCTTTCATTAATCATAACAGAGGTTGTAGTATCTTTGGCATATGTCTATATACCCCAAGAAGACATGATTTCCCTGCCTATGCCAAAGATATACGGCATGCAACTGGAACTGTACATGGTGTTGCTGTTGGTATGTATGTCCGTCATACTGTACCCCATTCACCGGTTGCGACAATTGAGCATCATTCATTATATCGTGCAAAAACGGGAACGGCACGTGTTTCGCAACATCATGATAAGTGTACAATTGGCTATCTCCATTTTCTTTGTAGGGGGCGTATTCGGAATCACACTCATCTTTAACGATATGTTCGACAAAATGTACAGCCCGTTATCTTCTGAGGAAGAGAAACAGATTGTATCTCTGTCGGTAAACAGCATTCGTATGCGGCAGAACATGGATGCCATTCTTTCGGATATCGACCGTCTGCCCGATATCACGGACCGGATATCCCTTTCCCGCTCCTTCGACATCCAAGTATTCACCTATATGAATTACATCAAAAACGGCCGACCCCAAGGACAAGTGCTCATGGCTACCGGAGATCCGCACTATTTTGAGTTCTTCAAGATTCCGATGGAAGGAAAGCTAGTGGACAAGAATGACCGGGGAACGGTGTACGTCAGCGAGCAGTTTAAAGAACAATTACAAAAAGACAGCATAGAAGGCAGCGTCACGCTGAGCGGAGATGAATATCGCATAGCCGGTACTTTCCGTGCATTATATAAGGAAGGCAGACAACGCAATCTGTCCGGTTCCGTATTTTTAGCAGACCCCTATCCTTCCGCTTATTACTTCAAGACCTCCGGCTCCGACGCTACCTCAAACGTAATCAAAGAGATAACGAAAATATGCCGCCGCTATGTACCTGCTACACTTCCACTGGATATTCACGATTTCAGTGACTCCAAGCAAACCGTCATGGGCACTGTAAACCTGATGCGGAGTGCATTCATGTTGCTGGCCATTGTCAGCCTGCTGCTGGTGATACTCAGCATTTATTCCGCCATCTCCATGGATACGGTCAGCCGGCAGAAGGAAGTAGCCATTCGAAAAATAAACGGAGCCACACCTAAGGTCATCGCCCTGTTGTTCGGCAAAACCTACTTAATTATTTATGTTCTCACTTTTTGCTGCGTCTATCCCATATTAAGACTGACTTTGGCAGAGTTGGCCGCAGACACTACTCTTGGGAATATTTATAGCTGGGACAAAGGCATGCTACTATTCCTTGCCATCGCCCTGCTGATATTCTTGGTAACGGCTTACAAAATATATGAGATGATGCACCTGAACCCGGCAAATATCGTAAAAAAGGAATAAAAGAAACGTTCATCGTGCGCTATCGCACACGAATAGTGCAAAAGCGCACGATGAACATACACTAAGGCATTCCGTATAGCTCTTATTATCAACCAAATACATTTCAGGCACAGTTATTGTATATTACAATAAAGAACAAACACTTAAAAAACCGCTTTTATGATTAAACATCTCTTGACCATTACCCTCCGCAACATGACCAAACAGAAAGTAAGGAGCATCATATCCATACTTTGCATCACGGCAGGGCTGCTATGTTTCAGTGTTTGCCATTATTATAGCACCATCATGAGCCGAGGTAATAAATTCTTGGACACCTATGAACGCATGGCAGTCATTCGGGGCAAAAACAATCCCAACATGTACATAGGATTCAGTCCTGACAAGATAAAAGGATTGGGCAACGAAGAGATACTGGGAATGGCATTCTTCACTAATGGAACTACTAATTTTGAAACACAATCGGATGCCGTCTATCGTGTTTCTACCACTTTCTGTAACCATGACTATTTTCTGGTTTTCCCTCCAAAACTCATTGAAGGAAGCCTGAAAGACTTCGACAAACGACCGGACATCATTGTCGTGACCAGAAACTTCATCCGAAAATATGCCGATGCAGGCACTACCATCGGTTCTTCCGTCACCATCAATAAAAAAGTTTATACCATAGGAGCCATCATAGAATCTTATCCGGTCGGCATGAATAACTACATCACCTCGTATGATTTATTTGTCCCGTCCCCTGAATCATACGGTGATAAAATACTGTTACTCAGAAATCCTTCGGATATAGAGACTGTGAACAAGCGGTTGGCATTGCTTGACTGGGAGGGCTACCGAGCAGAACCTCAATGCTATCTGATGAGCCAACTCCCCCACAGAGCGGGTATGGAATTGTATATCAGCATCATCGGATTGATTATCCTGATTGTTGCACTGACTAATTATTTTTCATTCAGCATCAGTTCTTTTGTCAACCGCACACGCGAAATAACCCTCAGACAATGCCTGGGAGGAAAGAGCAACAACATCTTCGGATTGTTATTCATTGAGCAATTCATCATTCTGACTTTCAGTTGCATTCTTACACTTGCCTTGTCCGAAAGCCTGTTACCGGCTTTCATCAACAGCCTGAGCTATGACATCCGGCGGGAATTGGAAATCGACATTCCTTTTCTGTTAGCAAGCGAACTAAAATATACGGTTCTCATCCTGGGAGCCTCATTCCTTCTGTGCTATGTGTCTGTCACCAGAATCATCCGCCATATACACCGCAAGGGGCTAAGCGGACGAGCCGGCAGAGGGAAGCATCTGCTGCGCAATATCTCGCTGGGGTCACAATTCTTCTTTTCCTTTCTTTTCCTTTTCGGAATTGCAGGAATATATATGCAAATGCAAAGCTATTCCAGCAGCACCACTCCTCTATTAACAGATGACGAAAAGGAAAACCTCATTATCATTCCCACCTACTCGTATGACAACAAATTAAATAAGGAGCTAACAGAAGTTTGTGACTACTTTCGTGCTAAAAGTTGGTGTGAATCATTATCTTTATTCTATTTTAATACGATGAATATAGGAAAGAAGTACGTCATCGTCCATCAAGTGACTGAAGAATATCTGAACCAGATGAAAATAGAGAAGCACCACAAACCGGGAGAAAAATTTGCTTATATCACGCCTACCATCGATACTGAGATAAGAAGTGACAGCAGTTTCCAAACCATCCGGCTCAGTGAAGAATTGGAATACCCCATCAAGGGACAGTGCCATGTATTCCCTCAACCCCGATACGGGACTTCTTATTTGGCAGTGCTTCCTTTTGAAAAAGGATATGAACCGGACAAAATCATCTTGCAGCTGAAAGAGGGTGCCAACCGCAAGCAAGCCCTGCAGGAGATAAAAGAGAAAATAAATCCTTATTACCCGGCAAATGCCACGTATGAAGCAACAACGCTTTACGACAATCAGGTAGGCGACTTGAATGTCTTGCGAAATCTGTTCATCGTCTGCGCCATCATATCACTGCTAATTACCATTTTGGGAATCTATCACTCCATACAGATAGATACGGAACGCCGACAAAAAGAAGTAGCCATCCGAAAAGTCAACGGAGCCCACATCAGCGATATCTATTGGCTCTTTGGCAAAAGCTATGTAATGCTTTATCTGGTGGCAATGATATTGGCCGTACCGATATGCCTCTTTCTGATGATTATGGCAGACAGCATGATAAAGTTCGACTATGGGCATCCGATGCTATGGAGCATCCCCATGTTTGTTGCCGCCATGGTCATCCTGCTGACCATCAGTTGGCGCATTTACAGGATAGCCCGCATCAATCCGGCAGAGATAATCAAAAACGAATGATATAATAACATTTAGAAATAGAACAATTATGATTAAGACAGTAAACTTACAGAAAATCTTCAAGACAGAAGAAGTTGAGACATGGGCACTGAATAACGTCAGTCTGGAAATTAAGGAAGGCGAGTTCGTCGCCATTATGGGCCCTTCGGGTTGTGGCAAGTCCACCTTATTGAATATTCTCGGATTATTGGACAATCCGTCGGGAGGCGAATACTACCTGAACGGCACAGATGTGTCTAAATTTACCGAAGCGCAACGCACCAACCTTCGCAAAGGTGTCATCGGTTTCGTTTTTCAGAGTTTCAACCTGATAGACGAATTAAACGTTTACGAAAATATCGAGCTGCCCCTGCTTTACATGGGCATTCCGGCTTCCGAACGTAAGAAACGGGTGGAAGAAGCCATGAACCGAATGGCAATCGCCCATCGTGTAAAGCACTTTCCGCAACAACTTTCCGGTGGTCAGCAACAACGTGTAGCCATTGCCCGTGCCGTAGTAGCCAATCCCAAACTAATCCTTGCCGATGAGCCTACCGGAAACTTGGATTCAAAGAATGGCAAGGAAGTGATGGAACTGTTGACTGAACTGAACAAGGAAGGAACAACCATCGTAATGGTTACACACTCCCAACATGATTCGGGCTATGCGGGAAGAACCATCAACCTGTTTGACGGGCAGGTAGTAAACGAGGTAAAAATCTAGACCGCATTTTTCAGGAACGAATGGCACGGAGTTCACGGAACAAAAAAAAGGAATCCGTGTATCCGTGCAATTCTGTATCCAAAAGAAAGTGTATGAAAAGAAGCACTGTCAGAAGGGAAAGCCTCCAATGATTTAATCTTAAATGTTCTGAACCTAAAAGATACAAAGAAATGAACACCATTGCCATCTTTAAAATCATCTTCCGCGGTTGGTGGAGAAATAAACTGTTTATTCTCATCTCCCTCATCAGTCTGACAGTGGGGCTCGGATGTACCAACCTGCTTGTCACTTTCTTTATTCACGAGTATAACATCGAACAGCAGACGCCCGACCGCCATCTCATCTTCGCACTGCGACAAGACTCTCCGATGGAAGAAGGTGTAAAAGTATCCTACGTCAATGCGAACACCGCCGAACAAATAAAGGGAAAATATGCTGAAATCACAGACATGCTACGCCTGAATGGGATGTACGCGGACATCTGTAAATACAACGGAATAAAATATGAGCACCCGGTATTTATCTGTGCAGATTCCACATTAAATAAGTTCTTTCACTACACCACCCTGGAAGGTAGTCTAAGCACAGTCTTGGCAACACCGGACAAAATCGCCATCAGCGAAACCTTTGCCCGTAAACTATTTCACGGTCATAGCGGAATAGGAGAAATGATTGAGATTATTGACGCAGATGGTAAGACACAAAAATATGAAGTAGGTGCTATTCTGAAAGAACGCCCACAATCATTCCTGCATTTCGACTTGTTAACCGGCATAACAGGAGAATTTTGGGGAGGCCCAACTCTTCTAAAGTTACACCCCGGTGCTTCCGCATCGCTCTTACAAGAGAAAATAAGAAAGGATAAAATACCGACTCTCACTCCCGGAAGTACACAATATTATGTAGATGCTCTCAAAAACCTGTATTTTAATACCAACAAGAACAGCAAGCAACAAGAGCTTCCCTATTTCCAGCAAAGCGACGTACCTTTACTCTACATCGGCCTGATTTCGGCCCTGCTGGTACTTGCCATTGCCTGTTTCAACTATACCAACCTGAGCCTGTCACGTACCCTGCAACAGATAAAAATGATACATATCGAAAAACTGATGGGAGCTCAACTGAAGGAAATCCGCAGACAATTATTCTACGATGCGACGCTCACCGTACTATTGTCATTTCTCTTTTCCTTGCTGCTTATCAATGACTTACTACCGTGGTTCAATGAATTACTGTCGGCGCATCTATCCCTTTCTTTCTTTTTCAGCTGGCAAGTCTTGCCATTGCTTTTAGCATTTGTTTCTGCCATGGCAGTGATACCCGGCTTATATATCAGCCGGAAACTTTCCCGCCAAACCTTAAGCGAATACAGCCACAATTACACCGGAAGAAGAAAGCAGCAACAGATATGGATACTAGTCACCCTGCAATTCATTTTTTCTATAGGATTAGTTTATGCCACAGCAATGGCACAAGCTCAAATGGGTTTGTTGAAATCCCGTGCCTGCCGCTATGAAAATACCATCGAGCTAAATGGGAAAAGTCCCTTCTATAAAGAACTGAAAAACATCAACGGAATAGAATCAATATCCTTATCCATGAGCTCTGTACTGAATGCGTGGATGCACGAGCTTCCCATGCAGCAACCGGACGGCAGCGTGAAACATTATTATACAATACAAATTCCAACAGACACTGCATTCCTCTCAACCATGCACATACGCCAACTGGCGGGTGTATCACCGGCTAAAGCATATCAGGAATACTCTCATCCGGTATTTATCAACGAGAGCTATGCCCGCATATTGAACATTGATGCTTCCAAAATAGGACATAACCTCCGTGAATTTGATACATTTTCCGATAGCCTGAGCATATTGGCAGGTATCATAGAAAACTTCCCTTTCAATTCACTGGAAGAAGAAATCGCAGGACAAAAAATCTCTTTTGCACCCGAAAGCAGCCTGACCAGAGCAGGTATGTTTATACAAGCCAGACTACACCCCGAAACACGTCGTGAAACGTTGGCACAAATCAAGGAGTTATGGGAGAAAATGTATGACGGAAGAGAGTTTCAGTACACAGACATGCACCAACAGTTTATGCAACGGAACAAGATAATTACGACTCTGTCCAAAATCTTGATAAGCTACTCACTCATAGCAATGGTACTTACCTGTTTCGGACTGTTCGGCATTTCATGGTATGCTGTCCGCCACCGCACCCGTGAAATAGCCATCCGCAAAGTGCATGGTGCCTTAAACCGACAAATAGTATGGGCATTGAACCGCTCTTTTCTATGGCAAATCCTGATAGCATACACCATTGCCATACCCCTTGTGTGGTGGCTCATGGAACATTGGCTGGCACAGTTTGCTTACCGGGCTTCCGCCACTTGGTGGAATTTCGTCTTACCGCTTGCTCTGGTTCTTGTCGTCACAGGCATTACAGTGACTATACATAGCTATCGCGCTGCCCGCAGCAATCCGACCGAAAGTCTCAAAACCGAATAACCACACCCATGGGCGTTGCATCAGACTCTCTTTCGCTTCTCCTGAAAAACAACAAGAGAGACGGAAACTACAATCAATGCAATGCCCATTGCACTATATACGGTAAATAGCTCTTTGAATACAAATACACCTATCAGTACTGCCGTCAACGGTTCCAGTGCACCGAAGAGAGAAGTCAGCGTAGGTCCTGCCAACTTAATGGCCTTTACCAGAGTAATGTTTGATATGGCCGTCGCAGGAAGTGCCAATCCAAGAATATACAGCCAAGTGATGCCATTGGTTTCCAGACGGATGCCTCCCTCCCAACACATACCTCCCAAGAAGAAAAACAAAGCACCCAATCCCATCACATAGCAAGTCAAAGCCGTGGAATCAATATGTACAGCACAGCTTTTCCTCACTCCTATAATATAGCCTGCATACGAAAACACAGAAATACAAGCAGCTACCAACCCTACCCCGGTATCTCCTCCACTAAATTCAATATTACCCGACGACAGTAATGAAGCTCCTATCAATGAAAGCAGTATGGCAGTAAATGTAACGACAGATTTCTTTTCTCTGCAAAAAACAATCATAACAACAGCCACTGCCAAAGGATACATGAAATGAATAATGGATGCCACTCCGCTTGCTATATTCTGATAAGCAATTACCAGACTGAATGAGGTAACCGCCCTGAACAAACTTAGTCCGAAAACGGTCATAAACTCCTTAGCCCCCAACCGGAAATTACATCCTGCAAGGAATCCGAACAGTAGCAATACCACCGTGGCTACTCCCCAACGATAAGTCAGCACTTCAAAAGAAGAAAAGCCGACAGCCAATAAACTGATAGAAAAAAAAGGCGCCAGCCCGAAAGTTGCCGACGACACTGCTGCATATATAATTCCTTTTAACTGATTCATTCTGTCACTGTCTATCTGGAAACAGACACAAAGATACGAAAAGCAACTCATGCACAAAAGCCCGCGAGCGTAAATATTCTCAGATGAGTCAGCCTGACACAATGACATATATACGTATAGGCTTATGCGTACGTACGTGCAGACTTATACGTATATACGTGAAGACCGATGCGTACGTACGTATCGGCTCACGCATACGTATGCATATCCCGACTGACCAGATACCGAATCAGACGTCTGCTGAAAAACAGATGCGGCTCAACAAAATATTGTCAAGCCGCACCATTAAAACAAATTCTTTTATTTCAATATGCCTAATTTCTTAAAGCATTGAGTCAGCTTATCTACTGCATAGTCAACCTGCTCTTTGGTATGGGTAGCCATCAAAGCAACACGAACCAATGTATCTTGGGGTGCACATGCAGGAGGAATAACCGGATTGATAAAGATTCCTTCATCAAAAGCCAATTTGGTCACCTCGAATGTCTTGTCAGTATCACGCACATAAAGCGGAATGATAGGACTCTCGGTATCACCGATTTCAAAACCGGCCTGACGGAAACTGTCTAATGCATAATTGGTAATCGTCCACAAGTTTGCCTTACGTTCGGGCTCTGTCTTCAAGATGTGAAGTGCTTCGCGTGCGGCAGCCGTTGCAGCCGGAGTGTTACTTGCAGAGAAAATATAAGAACGTGAATTATGACGCAACCAATTTATCGTGTCTTTGTCTGCTGCCACAAAACCACCGATAGAGGCAAGTGACTTAGAGAAAGTACCCATAATAACATCTACCTGATCAGTCAGGCCGAAGTGGTCACATACACCGCGTCCCTGATGACCGAATACTCCCAGGCCGTGAGCTTCGTCTACCATGATGCTGGCATTATA
>UMDC01027429.1_pt1 | contig 22870 bp, 11 predicted proteins | sample 1964391 | NCBI WGS metagenome assembly UMDC01 (sample SAMEA4835984, study PRJEB28245) | human gut metagenome | biome: gut microbiome; material: fecal sample | place: Denmark | collected 2008 | reverse complement strand
AACATGGCCTGCCACTGGCGCACGTTACCCAAGTAGTTGTTATTCATCAATATCATTTTGACAGGTGCCTTTTGCTCCATCACCGTGCCCAGCTCCTGCAAGTTCATCTGCAGGCCGCCGTCACCCATGAAGACGCAGACGGTACGGTCGGGACAACCAAAGGTGGCACCAATGGCGGCAGGAAGGCCGAAGCCCATCGTACCCAGTCCGCCAGAGGTGACGATGCTGCGCTCGCGGGTATATTTGAAGTAGCGGGCAGACATCATCTGGTTCTGGCCTACATCAGTCACCAGGATGGCTTCGTTGTTTGTAGCTTCGCTCACGGCACGTACCACCTCGCCCATGCTCAGTTCGCGGGTCGTGCGATGGAGTTCAGGACGGATTACTTTCTCCTCCTCCACTTCCTCGTAGGTGCGGAAGCTGTCGAGCCATTCCTGATGAGTGGCTGGCTTCAGCAGTTCGGTGACGGCAGGAAGCGTCTGCTTGCAATCGCCCAGCACGGCTACGTCGGTCTTGATGTTCTTGTCTATCTCGGCAGGGTCGATATCGAAGTGGATGATTTTAGCCTGCGGGGCATAAGTAGCTACGTTGCCCGTCACACGGTCGTCGAAGCGCATACCCACGGCTATCAGCACGTCGCACTTGTTGGTATTGATGTTCGGCCCCAGATTGCCGTGCATACCCAGCATGCCTTTATTCAACGGATGGTCGGAAGGAAGGGCCGAAAGTCCCAGCAGGGTACGTCCGGCAGGCAATCCGGCTTTCTCGATGAAGGCCCGGAGTTCGGCCTGTGCATTGCCCAACTCTACCCCCTGCCCCACGAGTACCAACGGGCGTTCGGCAGCATTGATGAGATCGGCTGCCTCGCGGATGGCTTCCATATCCATGTCGGGCACGGGCTGGTAGCTGCGAATATAATCGACTGTCACAGGAGCATATTCCATCTTGTCTACCTGCGCGTTCTTGGCAAAGTCGAGCACCACAGGGCCCGGCCGACCGCTACGGGCAATGTAGAAGGCACGCGCCACGGCCCAAGGCACATCTTCGGCCCGACGGATCTGGTAACTCCACTTAGTGATGGGTTGGGTGATGCCTACAAGGTCCACTTCCTGAAAGGCATCCGTACCGAGGAAACCTGTACCCACCTGCCCGGCAATGACCACGATAGGCGTACTGTCTATCATGGCGTCGGCAATGCCGGTAATGGTATTGGTGGCACCCGGCCCACTGGTCACGAGGCAAACACCTACCTGACCCGACACACGGGCAAAGCCCTGTGCGGCATGGGTAGCCCCCTGTTCGTGGCGCACCAGGATGTGGTTCAACGTCTTCCGATGGTCGTATAAGGCATCGAACACGGGCATAATGCTGCCGCCCGGATAGCCGAATATCGTTTGTACCCCTTCGTGCTCCAGAGAGCGCATCAGGGCTTCTGCGCCTGTAATTGTATCTTTCATTTCTTTAATGGATAATGGAGAATTGAAAATGGGAAATTGCCTGCGAAATCACAAGGCTATTAAATTTCAATTCTCAATTTTCAATTATATAATTCTCACCGCTCCCTTGTCTGCCGAGCTCACCAGGCTGGCGTAGGCCTTCAGCGCCTTAGACACCTCGCGGTTGCGAGTGACAGGCGTCATGGGACGTGCCGCCAGTTCGGCATCGGTCAGCCGGACGTTGATGGTGCGGTTGGGGATGTCTATCTCGATGATGTCGCCATCCACCAGCTTGCCGATGTTGCCGCCGGCTGCCGCTTCGGGCGAGATGTGGCCGATGCTCAAGCCCGACGTGCCACCGCTGAAGCGCCCGTCGGTAATAAGGGCACACTCCTTGCCCAGGTGGCGCGACTTGATATAAGAAGTGGGATAAAGCATCTCCTGCATGCCTGGGCCGCCCTTGGGACCTTCGTGGGTGATGACCACCACGTCGCCACTCTGCACCTTGCCGCCCAGGATACCTTCGCAGGCAGCTTCCTGCGAGTCGAAGACTTTGGCAGGACCGGTGAACTTCCAGATGCTTTCGTCCACGCCGGCGGTCTTCACTACGCAACCGTCCTGTGCGATGTTACCCTTCAACACGGCCAGTCCGCCGTCCTTGCTGTAGGCATGCTCCAGGTCGCGGATGCAGCCTTCGGCACGGTCGGTGTCGTATTCCTTATAATAGTTGTCCTGCGAACCCAGCTTCAGGTTGAACTTGCCGCCGGGAGCACTGGCGTATTTCTTCAGCGCCTTCTTGCAGACGTTGGGGCTAGTGATGCAATACTGGCCAATCTCTTCGGCCAGCGTCAAGCCGTCCACGCGCTTCACGCTGGTATCGACGAGTCCACCCTTGGCCAGCTCGGCCATGATAGCTACGATACCACCTGCACGGTTCACGTCCTGTACATGGTACTTCTGCGTGTTGGGCGCCACCTTGCAGAGACAGGGCGTCTTGCGCGACAGCATGTCGATGTCTTCCATCTTGAAGTCGGCCCCCGCCTCATGAGCCACAGCCAGCAGGTGGAGTACCGTGTTAGTCGAGCCACCCATGGCAATGTCCAGCGTCATGGCGTTGAGAAAAGCCTCGCGGGTTGCGATGCTACGTGGCAACACGCTCTCGTCACCGTCCTCGTAGTATTTGTAAGCGTTCTCCACAATCAGCTTGGCGGCATCCTTGAAGAGCTTCTTACGGTTCTCGTGCGTAGCCACGATGGTGCCGTTGCCCGGCAGGGCCAGACCGATAGCCTCGTTCAGGCAGTTCATGGAATTGGCGGTGAACATGCCCGAGCAACATCCGCACGTGGGGCAGGCATGCTGCTCGATCTTGGCCACGTCGTCGTCGCTCACCGTCGTGTCGGCGGACTTGATCATGGCATCTATCAGGTCGAGGTGCTGCCCCTTCCATTCGCCTGCCTCCATCGGTCCGCCCGAAACGAAGACGGTAGGTATGTTCAGGCGCATGGCTGCCATGAGCATGCCCGGCGTTATCTTGTCGCAGTTGCTGATGCACACCATGGCGTCGGCCTTGTGGGCGTTGACCATGTACTCCACACTGTCGGCAATGATGTCGCGCGAAGGCAGGGAGTAGAGCATGCCGTCGTGTCCCATGGCGATGCCGTCGTCGATAGCGATGGTATTGAACTCGGCGGCAAAGCAGCCCAGTTTTTCAATCTCTTCCTTGACATACTGACCGATTTCGTGCAGGTGGACGTGACCGGGTACAAACTGCGTGAACGAATTGACGATGGCAATGATGGGCTTGCCCATCTGCTCGCGCTTCATGCCGTTGGCCACCCACAACGCACGTGCCCCGGCCATGCGGCGGCCCTGCGTACTGAACGAACTGCGTAACTGGTGTTTCATCTTTGTTGTTCTCCTTTCAATGAAAAAAGCCTTTCTCATCAGTGAGAAAGGCTTCAATAATTATCTTCCGACGTATGAATACATACACAAAACCTTTCTCACGCTCTTGATTTCAAGACCACGACGCGAATAATATGCAGGACTGCCAGGTTAATGGATGTATGTAGCATCATATCTTTCTTATCTCTTTAAAATTGGTAATTCTATTATCTTTTGTTGCTTAACGTGATGCAAAGGTAAGGGCTTTTTTATAATATCCAAACAGTTTGAAGAAAAAAATCATATTTTTCTATAGAATCGTAAGAAAAGAGCAAAGAAAACTCTCCTTTTATCATCAACAAGTTCATCAAAGCAGCCATCATGCCATCTTTATTTCCCAAGATGCGACCTCTTTGTTCATGCCTTTCGTACACAACGCTCCCCACTGCCTACGAGTTTATTTCAGTTTATCCATAATAAACTGACAGTTTAACAGTAATAAACTGAGAGTTTAATACGATTAAACTGGAAGTTTAAAGCGACTAAACTAGGAGTTTAAAATGACTAAACTCAAGAAAAACAAAAGAGGACCGGCTCCCTGCGTCCGATCCTCTTTGCCTAACAAAAAACCATTAAAAATTACCAGCCAGCATGTTCTTTCTTATGTTCGTAAGAATCGGCCTGGCGTACACGATCGCCATTGTAGTTCCATACGATTTCATCAGTGTATTCCTTGCCATCGGAGGTGATGACGGCCTTGAGCACGTTGCGTCCTTCGGCCAGGGTCACTTTATCGAAAACGTAGTGGACATCGGTATAGCCCTTGCGGATGCCTTCCAGTTCCTGGCCGTTCAGGTAGACGCGGGGCGTGCCGAGGTTAGAGTAAACGGTTACGGAAGTCTCCTTGCGCTCGCGCTCCGTGTTGCGGCGCTGCGTCAGGTAGAGCACAGGTTCCTTACTCCAGTTGGCCTTGTACCAGTAGAAGGAATCCTTGCGCGTCTTGCGGTCGAAAGTAATAAGGCCCTTCATGTTGCGCGCATCCACACCGCCGCGCTTCCACATGGGCACGGCAAAGTCGAACGTATTCCACAGGTAGGATGCCAGGATGTAGGGGTGCTGGGCGATGATGCTCCACTGGTACTCGTGTGTCTTGGTCTGGAAAGTCTCGGGATAGAAGTCGCTGCCCCAGTTCAGGGCGTCGCCCAGTATCTCCGTCTGATGCTCGATGTTGGCGTCCGCGCCATATTCGGTCAGCATCAGCCGCTGCCAGGGATATTCTTTCTCCATCTTCTCGACCCAGGGCTTGATGTCCTGTATTTTCTTTTCGTACCAGCCGAAGTAGCGGTTCATGCCCTGTATGTCGGTATTCTCGTTGACGGGATGCTCCACATGGCCGTAGCCGTTGACGGCCACCGTATAGCGGTCAGGGTCCTCGAGCTTGCAGAGGTCGTGAACAGATTGTGTGAGCGCCGCCGTATAGCCATGCGGATGGTAGACTTCGTTATGGATGCCCCACACGTAGATGGAGGGGTGGTTGAAGCTCTGGCGTATCAGCTCACGCATCTGCTGGTGGACGTTGTCCCACTCCTGTCCCGTGACGCGGTTCACGAAAGGAATCTCAGCCCAGATGACAAGGCCCAGCGTGTCGCAACGCGAGTAGATGTAGTCCGACTGCTGGTAGTGGGCGAAGCGCACGGTCGTGGCTCCCACCTCCATAATCTGTGCCAAGTCGAAGTCGTGCTCCTTATTGGTCAGCGCGCTGCCCAGTCCCCACCAGTCCTGATGACGAGTGACACCATACATAGGATACTTCTTGCCGTTCAGGAAGAAGCCCTTGCCGGCGATGGCTTCGTACTTGCGCAAGCCCAGGGGCTGCACCACCTCGTCGATGACCTGCCCGTCCTGCTTCAGGCGCGACACCACCTTATAGAGATAAGGGTCCTCGCGTCCCTGCCATAAGTGAGGATTGCTGATCTTGAAATGGGATACATAACTCTGCACACCCTGAGGTGTCAGGTCAAAAGACTGGCAATGCGTCTTGACCAGCTTACCTTCGCGGGTATAGATGGCATTCTCCAGCTCCAAAGGAACCGGCGCGAGCGTGGCATTGTCCAGCTTCACCTTGACAGACACCTCGGCCGACTTCTTCGACACATTCTTCTGCGTGATATATACACCTGATGAAGCGCAGTCATTCACCACGATGTTGCAGGGCTCGGTTACCACCAGCCATACAGGGCGGTAGATGCCGCCATAGACACCAAACAGGCCATGGTTGACCGGTATCACGTCGGGCCGCGCCGTGTTGTCGGCCTTCACCACGATTTCATTCTCCTCACCATACTTGACCTGTGAGCCGATTTCGCAGACGAAAGCTGAATAGGCCCCCTTGTGTGTCCCCACCAGATAGCCGTTAACATAGACCTCGGCACAAGAGCCCACGCCTTTGAAGCGCAGGAAGATGCGCTTGCCTTCCAGCGACTTGGGGAAGACATGCTGTTTCCGATAATAGGCCACGCCGGCATAGAAGCTGTTAGTCTTCTTCTGCATGTCGTCCGCATTCCAGGTGTGGGGCACGGTCACCTTCTCCCAGTCGGCATTCCACTTGGCCGCCACCTGCATGGCATCCGCCGCAAACGGCCCTTTCTTGAATTCCCATCCGTCGTTGAACGACGTCACATCGCGGGCTTCCGCCTTCGGTGCAAAGCCCAGCAAGCATATCAGCCATACGACTGACAACAATATAGTCTTCTTTATTATCTGTGTTTTCATGGTCTTCTATTTTAACTTAATCAGCACTTTCTGCTAAACGACAAATCTGACATCCTGCCATCAGGAAAGCACCTACGCCATAGACTTCAGTCATATCGCAGGTCACCTTACGCGGGTCGGCACCGATAGGTTGAACATATCCCAACTTACCGTCGACATCGACTGCATCAACCAATGCCTTCCAGCCCTTTGCTACAACTGGCAGGAATGTAGCTTTATCGAGTAATCCCTCGTTAACTCCATAAGCCAAAGCATAGACGATGAAACCTGTAGCACTTGTCTCAGGCGAAGGATAAGATTCAGGATCGAGCAGGCTGGCATGCCAATATCCGTCCGGACTTTGCAAGCCGGCTACACGAGTGGCCAGTGTGACAAACAGGTCTTGGTAGAATTTGCGCGAAGGTTCGTCACCAGGAAGCGCCTGAAGAATCTCGGCCAATCCTCCCAAGACCCAACCGTTACCCCGTCCCCAAAACACCTTTTTACCATTGGCTTCCCGCTTGTCAAAATAACGGCGGTCACGGTAGAACATTTGTTCCTCTTTGTCATACAAGTAATCGTAGGTAGCCTTATATTCCCTATTCAAAAAGTTCAGATACTTCTTGTCAAGCGTTTGTGCATAGAGCTTGGCATAGACGGGAGGTGCCATGAACAGTGCGTCGCACCAAGACCAGCGGCTCAACGTTTCCATACGACTATAATCCAACTCCAAACTTGTTTCAGGCAGATTGTCCACCACCCAATTGGCACGTGCCATCACAGGAGCTATCATCTTTATCTCACCATACTTCCGATACAAGTCAATAAACGATTGGCCTACAGCTATGAAATCTGCATGATACATCCACTTACCTACTTGAAAATGATTCTTCCGACCAATACGGAGTAACCATTGATAGTAAGAACTGTCACCGTTTTCTTTTTCCGTCAGTTCGGCCCAGTCTATCATCCCCATATAGAGTGCTGCGTGAGTCCAGTCCAAGTCATCGTGTTCGGCCTCTTTATTAGGATTGGCTATTTGCCAATCAGCTACCCGTTTCATCCAAGATTTCACTTCAGCTTTGTCAAATTTAGGCTGAGCTACCATCTGTGAAACTGTAACTAGCCACAAGATTACACATAAACTTATACTTTTCATCATACTAAATGTTTTTCTTTAGATATCAACTATATATAAATCAGGTTAGAAGTTTTCTTTTTCTTAAAATAAAAACGGACTCAATATATTACAATCAAGTCAAAGCATCCCGATATTTGTCCGTTTCTGACGTTTTTTCTTTTGTTTCAAGTTTAATGACAAACGGTTCACCCGGATCTTTATCCGGCATATCCACATTGTATTCGTTACGAGCTGTTTCGGTGATTTTTACTTCCTTTCCCCCATTCAAAGTCACTGCCTTAACAACCTCTGTATCAACAGGAGTCTTTACAACCAAATGCTTGGAATAAGGAGGATTGAACACAACCATATATACATCCTTGCCCTTGCGGGTGTAGTATCCCCACGCCTGCTTCTCCCAGCCTGAATAATCACAACCGTAAATACACTCACCATACTTTTCCATCCAACGACCGATACTTTCCGCCAGCATCTTCTCTTCTGGACGAAAATCACCATCGGGCTGAGGACCGAAGTTCACCACCATGTTACCTCCCATCGAAACGGCATGGACAATGCGCTCCAACACCTCCAACGGAGTCTTTACATAACTTAACGACCAGTCTTTGTGATATCCCCACTGATTTTCGGGTACGGTCATACAAGCTTCCCAGTCCCAACGGGTCACCTTCAAGTCCTTCACAGGATCGGGCAAACGACGTTCATATCCCGACTCATAATCCCCCATCAGATGTCCGTTACTATCGAAATGACGTTTACCATAATCATCAGCACGTAAACGACTATTGATAGTAACGCCCGGAACCAGTTCCTTCAACATCTTCTCGACATGAGCTGTCCACCAGCCGTTTTTCTTAATGCTGGCATCCCACGTTCCATCAAACCAAAAGTCTTTGACGGTGGGATAGCGGGTAGCCAGTTCCTTCAGCTGGTTGTCCGTGAACTCCAGGAAACGGCTGAACGCCTCCTCATCCTCCTTCGACTTGATGTCATAGCGATAGTCAGGATGACTCCAGTCCATTACCGAGAAATAGAAATGCACGTCGATGCCTTCATCATTATAAGCTTTTACCAGTTCTCCCAATATATCTTTCTTATAAGGAGTCTGTGCTACTGTATATTTCGTATATTTACTAGGCCAAAGACAAAATCCTTCGTGATGCTTGGTAGTAATCTTTACATACTTCACTCCCATTTGTTTGGCCATCTTCGCCCAAACCCTGGCATCAAAGTTTTGTGGATTCCATTGGTCCATCAGCTTCATCCATTCCTCTGAAGGGACCTTTGCCCATGCCTTCAACCATTCAGCTGCACCATTATATACTTTTCCATTCCATTCTCCACCAGGAATAGCATAAAGCCCCCAATGAATAAAAGCGCCCAACCTATTGTCACGGAACTTCCGCATAGCAGCATCGCTACGCTTCCCTAAACGATCGGCTCCATACATTAACTGGATTTCCTGATCGGCAGGCAATAGTGTCGTCCGATCCTGTGCATGGACACTTCCGACGCAATAAAAGTAACTACAAAATAAAATTGCCCAAAGCTTATTCATAATATGCGATAAAAGTTTATGGATGCAAAAAAAGCCAATTTCAGCCGTGAAGACTTACTCTATTCGCCATTTGTTTTATCCAAATCGCTTATTTCGCTTTATTTTTTATGTTTTGTGGCAAACGAAGTGGGTGTCTCCCCAAACACCTTCTTAAATGAATTGGTAAAATAAGCCTGACTCTCAATGCCAACTTGCATCATTACCTCACGCATCGTCAGATTTTCCTCTATTATCAAACGAGCTGCCTTACGCAAACGGCAATTCAGCACAAATTCAACAACCGATTTACCCGTCAAACCTTTTACTTTGGAATACAGTTTACTCCGGCTCATCCCCAACTCTTCAGCAATCTGATTGACATCCATCTGAGGTTGATCCATGTTGGTTTCTACAAAATCAACAAACTGTTTTAAGAAACGATTATCCTGTTCGTTGGTAACCAATTCGCTGGTATCTGCATAATAATTCTTCGCATAATGTTCCTTCAATTGTTGCCTGTTACGAAATATGTTCAGCAATGATAGCTTCAGATAAGTCAGATCAATCGGTTTCTCAAAATAAAGATCAGCTCCAGAGTCCACTCCTTCGATTTTACTTTCAAGGCTCGTCTTAGCGGTTAGTAAAACGACAGGAATATGCGATGTATTCAAATCCTTCTTAATATCACTACACAATGAAACACCATCTTTATTAGGCATCATGATATCGCTAATGACTAAGTCAAATTCCAATTCCTCCATCTGCCTCAAAGCTTCCAATCCATCTCCGGCCTGTACTACCAGAAAATCATCGGCCAACGCTTCGGCAATCAATGCACGCAAATCCGCATTGTCTTCTACTAACAAGATTTTTTTCTTATTCTCGTTCTGCAATCGTTCCTCCACATTTTCTACAACATCTGTATTTTCTTGAGAGGCAACAACTTTTGCGTCAGAAACTTCCACTTGTTGTTTCTTAAAGTCAGAATCGCGGAAAAGCGTTGTATCCAAAGGCAGGCGGACTACCATATCTGTCCCCTTATCCCTCTCACTATAAATTGTAATGGAACCTTTTTGCAGTAATACCAGACTCTTAACCAATGCCAGGCCTATACCCGTACCTAGATGTGAATCCGCATTAACGGTATTCACTTTATAGAAACGCTCAAAAACGCTACTGATTGATTCAGCTGAAATACCAACACCCGTATCGCTTACCACTAAGCTAAAAGCATTATCTCCACAACTTCCTACCGTAAAACTATTCTTGTGTTCTGAAACAAAGGGTTCACCGGGTCCTCTGATTTCCAAACAAATAGAGCCTTTCTCGCGTGTATATTTAAATGCATTATTCAACAAATTCATAACAATCTTTTCCACAACATTCTTATCCGCATAAACAGAAGCTGGCAAATCCTTGTCAAAAATCATCCGAAAATCGATATTCCGCTGTTTCGCATAGTCTGCAAAGTCATTGCCAATTTCCTGCACCATCCGATTGATATCCAACTGCTCCAGTTCTAATTTCATCATACCATTCTCAACAGTCCTGAAATCCATCAGTTCATTCACCAGATTCAACAGCCGCTGTACATTACCATTCAAAATACGATAATAATATTCCTTCAGTCCCTCACGTCTTAACTTATCCAACGCAGCCATAATCAATGAAAGAGGAGTCCGGAAATCATGCGAGATGTTAGTAAAGAAACGCAGTTGTGCCTGATGTATCTGTTCCTTCTTATCACGTTCTACACTTTCCTGATAGAGTAACATTTTAAATTTCTTTTTCTCAGAGAAATGTCGGTAGACTGCATAAACTACTCCTGCAATTATTAACAAATAGAGCAAATAAGCAGGCCAACTGAACCAAGGAGCCGTTTTTCTGACAACTTTAACAACAGTAGGATATTCACTCCAAACCCCATCATTGTTGGCTGCATAAACCTCAAAATAATATGTACCTGCCGGCACCTTCGAATACATGGCTGTTCGATTCTGGGCATTGACCGTTATCCACGTATCATTATATCCTCGCAACCGATATTTAAAACGATTCTTTTCCGGAATATGATAACTGTCGGAAGCAAACTGAAAGCCAAAGTTTGTCTGATCATAATCCAGTACAACTTCACGAACTGAATCATTGAGCCTATATTCCGGATGTACAGACTCATGATCTACGAAGAAATCAGAAATTACCGCTTTCGGTTTATAAGAATTATAAGAAATCTTTCTAGGATCTACGGATGTAAATCCGTCTGTTCCACCAAAATACAATGTGCCGTCCGCCCCTTTCATGGAGGCCAACGGATAATACACCTGTCCCTGTGTGTTTTCTCCTTTATCAAACCGTGCCAAATGATTTTGTGCTATATTATAACAATACAGACCGTTGTCTGTCCCCATCCATACATTTCCTGCATCATAGCACAACGTATAAATGGAATAAATATTTTGCTGCAATATATTCTTCATGCTCATAAACTGCAAGGAGCTTGTATCAAATTTCACAAGTCCATTACCAATAGTACCAATCCAGATATTACCAGAATCATCCAAACAGAAAGTAAACAACCCCAAATAAGTAGAATCATTAGGCATCATTTTCTCCACTTTCTTCGTATGAACATCCATACAATATAATGCTTCATTACTGATAGCCCACAACTTATTTTCGCCCTGTCGCTGAATATCAAATAAATAATTGGTATTATCGTCCAATTCATAATGCACAAAGGAACGAGTCTGAAAAGAAAAATAAGAAACAACCGGTTTCGGATGTTGATAAGCTATCCACAACCCGGAATCCGCCTCCTGTACCACTTTTCTCATATCATTTACCAGCAACGACTGCTTGTCATTCTTGTCATGTCGATAATGCGTCATATTTCCCCGCCTGATATCATACATATCCAGCCCTTCTCTAAAAGTTGCAATCCACAACCTCCGATCATTATCCAACACCAATGATTTCACATTACTCAAAGGTGTCTTTCCTTTATCAACAAAAGGCACAATCTGTTCTGTTGATACATTCATCAGATTAAGGCCTCCGCCTTCCGTACCAATCCAAAGGCTGTTACCATCTTCAGCAAATGCACTTACCGGAGCGTAATTCAATCCTCCCGTCTTGGGTGTCCATGATCTGAACGCATTGCTTTCATTTACATTCACGCAACACAACTTACCCGAATACATTCCAATCCATACATTCGACTGCCTGTCACCATATATATCCCAAACTGAATTATTAGGCAGACTGAACGGATCAGAACGGGAATGTTTGTAATGAGATAATTTTCCATCCTCTGTATCAAGTATATAAACTCCGTCCATGGTTCCCATCCATACCTGCCCTTCATTATCTACATAAAAAGCACGGAGAGAAGACCCGTCATATTCCGAAAGAGGCTTAAAACGTTTCTTTACTCGGAATGTTGTCAAATCGATCTGATACAGCCCCTCTTTATTTACAAACACCCACAAGCTTCCTTTGCAAGCTTGTGCAAAACGTATATTTCCTTCTGTATCAGGAAGTACATAACAAAGTTCGAACTGTCCCTCTGTATAGTTAAAGCGATAAATTCGCTGTCGGACAAAGCTATACAGATCCTGATGATAGGCACAAAAAGCGACATTACTATAATCTATTTTTTTCCCGTCATATAATGGAGCCGAGAGCTCACCTGTATTCACATCCAACTGATGCCATAAAGTCTGTACTCTCACCCACAAGCGATCCATGTTATCTACCATTACCGTAGACACAGGATCGTATATCCACTCAAAACGGTCTGTAACCGATTCGTAACGATAGATTCCATTGTTCGTATTCACATACAGACAACCCGACGAATCGGATGCCATATTCTTGAAAAGCCATTTCTGAGTCGGTTGCAGCTTTGCAAAATATGGATAATATTTTTTATAGTGATAGCCATCAAAACGATAAAGTTCATAGTCCATCATTACCCAGATAAAACCGGTCTGATCCTGCTCGATCTCTTTCACACCATCGTAATAAAAACCACCTTCAGGAGACATCGTTCTGAACCGATAGTTAGCGTTTGCCGAAAAAGTATCCAAGACACAGACCAACAAACCAAGGAATAAAAGAATTTTCGTTTTCATAAAAATATCACCATTACTATAAATCCATATATGTAATCTCACTCTATCCTAATAAAGGAAGCCGTACAAAAACGACATACCCACCATTCTTGTACGGCTTCCATCTTTCTGACTTCAGCCTGTCAGATTCCTGTATCAACCGGATTTTCATCCGGGAAAAGAGGACTATAAAGAACTGTACGCTTCAACACTTGAAGCTTGCCATTCTTCACGAACTCCTCTCCACGTTCGGACAAATGCTGCACCATGGCAGCACGAAGTTTTTCTAACCGCTCGTGGTACTTTTTATCATTTACCACGTTCTTCATTTCGTGAGGATCACTCTCCAAGTCGAACAATTCTTCTGCCCCAGTATGGAAACGCCATACGTACTTGATCTTCCCGTCGGTCAAAGCACACCAATAGTTGTCGGGACTATAACAAGTGGCATGCTCCAAATCGATATATTTACGCCAACTTCTTCCGCTTCCATCCATCAGACGAACCAACGATTGTCCGTCCATATCGGCAGGGATCTGTCCCCCAGCCATTTCAAGGAAAGTAGGGAGCAAGTCACGAAGTTCTACCGGTGCATCTACCTTTCCACCTTTCGGGAAACCACAAGACGAAGGCCATTTCACGATATAGGGTACGTGTACCGATCCTTCATAGGGATAAGTCTTACGCCAATGATAATGATCGCCCAGCATATCACCGTGATCGGAGATGTAACATATCAAAGCATTATCGTACATGCCCTCCTCTTTCAATGCCTGCACAATCTTGCCAATCTCTTCATCAATAAAAGTCACATTTGCATAATAATAGCGACGGGAATTCTTGGCATATTCATCCCCGAAATTTCCATAAGCCGCATCCGAAGGCGCATCTGAAACATTCTTCAAGACAGCATAATCCTTGTCCTTGCACCATTCCCCTACACAAGGAGCCGGTACATCCTTGTCCTTATACATATCAGCAAACCGTTGGGGCGGATCATAAGGGCTGTGTGGACGGGCAAAAGAAACCTTCAGGAACAAAGGTTGTCCGCTTCCATGTTTATAGTTGTGTATCATTTCCTGCGCCATCTCGCCAGTCCATGCCGTAGGATGCAGTTCTTCAGGAAGTCGATAGGTAGCTGCCCCATGATCATTCCAACCTATATGGGTGGAATCAGGATTCAGTCCGGGTGCCTGCATCTGGAACCACAAACGATAATCACTGATAAAGTCGTCGGTCTCCACCCGACCGCTTTCATCAACCAACGTACCATGGAAACCATGCAAAGCTTTCTGCGGGAACCAATGCATCTTGCCAATACCGAATGTATAATAATTCAAGTCACGCAACATCTGCGGCATCTCATAACGATATCGACTTCCTACCCTACCATATCCCAGCATGCCATGATGCCAAGGCGACAATCCAGTCAGCAGACCCGAACGGGCTGGCGTACTACTCGGTGTAGACGAATAGCCATTCAGAAAAAGAGTTCCGTCATCGGCCAAAGCGTCCTGGTTAGGAGTGATTACAGAAGAATTGCCCATGCAATGCATCGCATCTCCCCGATGCTGATCGGATACAATGAGGATAATATGTGGCTTCTGTTGTGCCGCCAGGTAAGCCGGTACCAGGCTAGCACCAGCGGCTACCGCACAGGCTGTGCCAAACCATTTATTCTTCTCCATAGACTTAATATTTTAAAGTAAACGATTGGGTAGCCCCTGCAAAAATAGGATTGTCTGATGGACGGAAATCAATGGTCTGCTCTCCACCTTTCGAACCGGAAATACGTACTTTGATCTGGATAGGCTGTCCAGTCTGACCGGGATCAGCGACATGAACCACCGGACGCCGACTGTTGACCTTCTTTACCATCAAAGCACAAGGTTTATCTACACGAACGGATAACTTACCATATTTAAATTCCCCCGAACGATAGAATACCATCTGCCAAACATCCAATTTCTTATGACGGACAACCTGTATATCAGCCGTATTACTCAAAATCTCGATAGCATTGTTTTTACAATATTTCTCCATCTCGGAAGCTGTACGCTTGCCAGGCACTACCACATAGGCATAAGTGGCATTTTCAGGCTGGCGCCCATGATCGAGACTTACAGTAAATACCTTCTCCTCCACCGGTTCCTTACGGTTCACGCTGTTGTTGATGTCATACCAAGTGCCACTCTGCCGCTGTATGCCAGCTACTACACGACCTCCTTGAGGGAACAGATAACCGATGCCGTCGTGCAAAACCCAGTCAGCATTCTCATAGGCGGTTTCTTGGGCAGGAAGTACTTCCTGCTTACCATCAACAGAAACCACTGCTTCATCAGAAGCAGCCAGACACTGATTAACCGACGTATAGACAGCCTCGGAAGAAGTAGAATGAATATCCGAGCCTAAACAAACCACTTCGTCGTCAAAAAAGAACCAAGCTTTATGAGCTCCGGTATTGATATCTTTGTATGTATCCATATACGCATAGGTCGTGACGCCATAAAGACTGTCAGACACGCCACCGGCGAAAGTGGAAGTACCCATACACTGCCAATCGCTTGCTGCTAAGGGAATTTCCTTGAGCTGAGGAGCTGTCACACCAGGAATACGGGTCCAGTTCCAAGCTGGAAAGATATTGAAATATTCACCTCCACGGGTCGTAATATTCGTACATCCGTCCGACAGGAAATAGGTCTTCAAATTTTCTCCATTACCATACTCACAGCGGGCTGTACGGGCTGATACCAAACGTACGTCAAATGCATACTGCGGACGGACATGCAAAGTATAGTCACCACGGAAATAATGGGTATGCTTCGGCTGCAGACCATCACCCGGTGCTTTCGTTCCTTCCATACGTGCCACAATGTTGCGGAACTCGTCGGCATGCTCCTTATCCAGCTCCACCATACGCTTGGCAAACAGAATAGTACGTGATTTGTCCAGAATATCCGGACGGCTGATACTGCGTCCCAATACGTCATACGACATATACTTGCCACGCATAACTGCATAATACGTTTCACGCATAAACTTGCTGATCAGCTCCAATTTATCCTGCGGCATGGCAAACCGAGTACCTCGAGTATACATGGCAACCTGCGTCACCCCTTTCAGGATCTCGTCACCGTATCCGCCAATATATAACTGCTGTCCGTGCTGGAAGTTGCTATTGTCATGCTGAAACCCTTCTTTCGTAGTATAAACGACCGGATTGTACACATTCTCCAACGCATAGGCCAAATCCTCTGCATTCCGTTGCAGACAGGAACGATAAATCCAATGCAGGGCAATATCCGTACGATTGGCACCGGTCCATTTAGCCGGATCACCACCGTCTTCCCGTACACGGTCCAATATTTTCTTTTCCAAATCAGCCGGCAATTGTTTTTTACCGGTACGCATCTGAATAAACAATACGCCTAACTTCTGAGGTTCGGAAATCTGATTATACCACCAATTATGACACCACGGATTACGCTCATGCCAGAACTCCAATCCTTTCACAATCTTATCATACAAAGCTTCCTCACCAAAATGTTTGTTTTTCGGATTAGTATAAGCAAACACAAAATCGCTGATACGCTCTACATGAACCAATGGAGGCCAATTGGTACGCTGTATACTGGCATAATCTACATCGGTAAACGAACCGTCCTGTTCATTATACTTAGCCAATGCCTCGTCAATGGCGGGATTGACCACAAAGTCCTGACGGATCTTCTGCATCAACGTTTCAAACTCGTCACCCGACTGTAAACAATTTTGTGCCTGAGCCGGAATCCCTAAGCCAATCACCATCCCAAGGACAGCCAGCCATAGTCTTAAATTTATTCTCATATCACTCTAAAATATTTCTCCGTTCAAAAATACTAATATTCTATCTAAAGTCAAAAATCCATCGAACAGAAAATCAATACAGATGCCTATTTAAGATCTCTAAAGTTCAACTTTAGCTCGCTAACTATCTACTTTACGAAGCTAACTATGGACTTTAGACAAGCTAAACATAAACATTCTTCTGCCGATGGAACAGTTTTTCGTTCAAATAGTTTCACGCCTTCACCCTAATTCATAAACGTCTCATTTACAAGAGAACACGGTGAAAGCAACGACAAGAAATAAAACGTTTCACTGCTTTCACCGCCTTCACCCTACTTAATTCGGATAAATATCTACTATATCCTTACGATTATTTGAAAATCCAATAGGATTATTATCTAAATAATACCCGTCACTACTACCACCCCAGCCAAAATTCATGTGATAATAATCAAAGACATCTCCGTCACTTTTGCTAAACATACACCTAAATTCAGGATTGCCAGTATGATCCATCGTTGCTTTATCCAATGCCATTACTTCATACCAACTAGTAGTCTGAGTGCTTTTATACCCATCACAGCCCCAACCATGACCTTCATTTGCACTATTAAATCCCTGCATAAATACAGGCCATCCATTATAAAGTTGATTTTTCAAAGTATAAGTACCATTATGATTGATTATCCGACTAGAAGTATATCCATAAGATTTTAAGACACTCACTGCATCATTAATATTAGTAGAAGTAGCATTCTCCGTATATTTGGCATGCATCTTTTCACCCAGTTCAGCAAATAACAAAGCCGTCTTATCAGTTGCATACGTATTAGCCATCGCATCCCAATCATAAAGTACTGGATACTCATGATACTTCATAATCTGCCCAACAGCCACTACCCCACAACCTGCTGGATAATTATTAGGAGTATGCGCTGCATATCCTCCTGTCTGATGCCAAGTTGTATTTTACAAAGGATTAACTGTTTCATTTGTTGTGGTTGATTTTATTCTCACATAAACTGTACTTGAAAAACCTTCAAAATATCGATCTTCAGCATCACTCAACAAAATTCGTTCTATTTCGTTTATTTCATTATCATCAAATATATCCTCCTTTACCCCCATATATGGATAAATTTGATAACCCTCATCACCCCACTCATTCAAAGCATTTTCAATATAAACCCCAACTCTATATTGTTCTTCCTCAAAACTTTCTCCAATTACTTTAGTTGAAAGAATATTATTCATCTGCAACGGTTGCTTTTTTGTAAAAAGAGCATTCCATTGTTGTTTATACATCAGTCTGATACTATCAGGAAGTATAGACAGATTCTGGATAGCAGTTTGCTGTTCCTCTAACCACACAGAAGCACCATTGACTACATTAACCTCGAAATGTCCATTTTCATTGTAAGCCAATACAGGTAAATATTGGTTAGTAGCAGAAATAATAATGAACCCCTGATTATTCTTATAATTTATCACATACAATAAAGTTTCCCCATTATCTCCATTTACTGGAATTATCTCCTCAATGGTCTTACCCATTCCTTTGGTTTGCGCACCTCCATAAATATTTGCTACATGCACGGCTACCTCCCGATCTATTACATCAGGAGTATCGAATACTGAAATTTGCCCCTCCCTCACAGTAAACGCGACTTCATCAACTGCATTTTCGCAAGAAAACAATACAAAAAAGACTAAAACGAACAATAAATAAAAACACTTTCTCATAACATTACATTTTTAAAGGTCGTTAATAATAAAAAAACGGGACTATACAATAAATCACGTATTTGTACAGTCCCATTAAATTACGTTTTTTTCAATAGAAACTAAAAATTATTTTATTCCCCCCATCCAGGATTTTGTTCCAAATTTGTATTGGCACTGATAGCACCAGTTGGAATTGGACGCAAATAATCTTTGGCTGGATTGAATGAACGGCGTTCTGCTGCATAATTTGTTCCACCGTAAACATCCACATATTGTTTGCCGTCTTCTGCTATAAACACATAAACAGGATTATTACCAGCTTCAGGCGTGCCGGCTTTTGTAATGTCACCGTCATAACGAGAGTCATTAAAATCAGCATCTTCCAGACGCATACCCAACACACGTTCCTTCAACTTGTCACCCCAAGCCCAACGCATCAAGTCTTGATAGCGCAAGAACTCAAAGCTAAGCTCCACACGGCGTTCACGACGAATCTCGATCAGCAATGAAGACAATCCATATTTAGAATACTTGGGATCCATTTCTGGGTTGGTCGTCAAATGCGGCATATCAACGCGATCGCGCAAAACGTTGACGGTTTTATCCAAGACGTCCTGTGTACATTGTCCCAGTTCAGCCTTGGCCTCCGCATAATTCAACAACACTTCAGCATAACGGAACAAAGGATAGTCCTGAGTTTCATTACCAAAACCTTTCTTATCCTGTTCGCGGATATAATATTTAATACCATGATAACCTGTTAACGAAGGCCAAGTTTTCATATCACCCAAACGGGGGAAAGTCTTTTGGGCCATACTTGCATCCTCAAACAACTCTTTAGCCGCATCATTTCCTGGGGCTAGGAAGGTTTGTGTCAAACGAGGATCGCGAGCTGTAAATTCTTGCTCAGGCGTATCGTTACTGTAATTGTGACTCAACGCAACCGGACGTGCCACACCATCAGCATCCAAGCACAAAAAATCATCCACAAAGTCCTTAGTACCACCGTTCTTCAAATTAGGTATATATCCACACATACGGTGCATCAGCAAACTGGGAGCATACTTACGATAGAAAATCACCTCTGTATTGGAAGACAAATCATCCGTTATAAACAAAGTTGAATAATCTTTCGCAGGATTACCTGTATCATAAATCGAATATCCCATAGTCATCAACTGCTCGCAAGCTTCCACACAAGCATTCAGAAATTCTGCTTCGTCACCCAACTTATGGTACTTACGATATGTACCTTCATACAAGCCGATACGTGCTTTCAGCGCCAAAGCAGCTCCTTTAGTCAGACGGTTAGCTCCCCATTCTTCAGCAGGCAAATAGGTACATGCATCATTAATATCCTTCAAAACCTGTGCCATTACTTCTTTACGAGGTGTACGCGTACCATACAATTCTGGAGAGTTTGTTTCCAAAGGTACTGTAATCAAAGGTACATCACCATAGTACTGAACCATATACAAATAGAACCAAGCACGAAAGAACAATGCTTCACCTACATAAGGAAGCTTGGCACTTTCTTCAGCCTGTACTTTATCATAGTTCTGTAAAAACACATTAATGCGACGCAACAAAGTCCAGTTCCATTTACAATAATAGGTTCCGCCAGAACTTGGGTTCTCTATGCCTGCGGCAACTGCAGCCGCCCATGAAGATTGGGCATCCATTGTGGCAAAGTTGTCGGACATAGCCTCCATTGCATAAGGGCCGTTATATTTAACATTATAAGGCGTGCTCTGGAAACCAATCATAAACATATACGATCCATTATTTCCGGCTTCATTATAAATTCCATTACAGTAAGTTTCCAAATCCGCTGTCGTATTCCAAAAAGCCTTGTCGTTCAAGTCATTGGTAGGAGTACGGTCCAAGAAAGAATCATTGCAGGCGGTCATCGAGAGAGCCAAAGCCCCCATTGTCAAATATTTATATAAATGTTTCATATGTCTGTTCTTTTAGAAAGTTAGATTAATACCTAAAGAATAAGTTTTCATAAACGGATAAACCATGTTACCACTTCCACCTATCGCTTCAGGGTCATAAGGACCTTTAATCTTGCTGATATAGAAAAGATTTTCTCCACTGACATAAACTGTAGCATTAGTCAGGAACACCTTGCTAATCCATTGTTTGGGTAAATTCCAGCCAACCGTCAAATTCTTTAAACGACAGTATGAAGCATCCTGTAAATAACGATCTGTTTTGACGCCACGATTTCTGCTATCTGTTGCACGAGGTATAGGCAAATAGGCATCCGGATTCTCAGGCGACCAAGACTCTTCTACGTGCCACTTTTGTACATTATAGTATTGTGTAGCTGCAGGCCAGAAAGCATTTCCACTAAACCAAGCATCGCGTTTACCTACTCCCTGGAAGAACAGGTTTAAATAAAAATCCTTATAAGTCAAGTTAGCTGTAATACCATACTGATAACGGGGAGTTGTATTGCCGATAATGGTTTGATCACCATGATCTTGTAGAGTACCACTACCGTTGGTTTTGGTATCCTTAGCATAATCAATCTTTCCGTCTCCATCCAAGTCTTTAATTTTAATGTCACCGGCGCCCCATTGTACATTAGCTATTTTTGATTGATCATACCAATTTTGCGCTTCTTCATCACTTTGGAACAAACCTTCAACCTCAAAGCCCCAAATATCACCGACTTTCTTCCCTTCATAATATGTATTAATATCTCCGGTCGGATTATTATACTTCGTGATTTCAGCCTGAGAATCAGACAACACAAAACCTAACTCATAACCAAAGTCCTTACCGATACGGTCTTTCCAATTCAAAGTCATTTCCCAACCACGAGTCTTCAATTCAGCACTATTCTCTGGAGGAGCGGTTGTACCCAACACTCCAGGATAAGAGGTCTTGATCAACATGTCCGAAGTGGTACGCACATAGTAGTCGAAACTCATGTCTAAACGTTGGTTCAGGAACGTTGCATCCAAACCAAAATTCATAGTAGCCACTTTCTCCCATGTCAAACTGGCACTTACCAAGTTACCCGGATTGATCGTCGTTGCATATGAATCTCCAAACAGCCAATTAGTAGATGTACCATTGCTCATAAACGGAATATACGGATAATATTTGGTATTACCACTCCAGTCACTGGATGAAATCATCTGATTGCCCAATATACCATAAGATGCACGAAGTTTCAAGTTGTCCAATCAGTCACGAGTACCCTGCATAAATGACTCTTCACTAATACGCCAAGCAGCAGAGAATGAAGGCAGGAACACGAAACGATTGTCAGACGGGAAACGAGAAGTTCCATCGTAACGTCCGTTGAACTCGAACAAATAGCGATCATTATAAATATAGTTCAAACGGAAGAAGCCACCACGTAAAGCCCATTCATATCCATTCTGTGACACATCCTTATTACCTGAACCCAGACTCAAAGAAGGAAGTTCATCATTCAAAATGTCATAACGTGTACCGCTAAATGTAGAATACTTGGTCAATTCCTGATTGAAACCAACCATTGCCTTCAAATAATGTTTCTCTGCAAAAGTATTTTCATATTCGGTATAGGCATTGAACGAATAATAACTGGTATTGTAATTGTTCATCACAAAATTGTTCACCACAGTTTCACCGTAAGTTTCATTAAAAGAGCCATCAAAGAATTTGATTGGTTTTGAATGATCGGAAGCCTTCTCATAATTCAGGTTATAATTAAAGTCCACATGAGCCTTCCATCCTTTGAGGATATCAAAGTCGGCTGTAGCCGTCATCCAAATATCATGCTGATCATACTTTTTACGTCCCGCATTATCCAATATCGCATACGCATTGTTTTGCGAATACATACCTGCAAATTTGTCCAATTCAGGATAACGGGGATCCTTCTGCCAAGCATCGATAAAATCTGTAGGCAAACTAAATACAACACGTTCCCACACATCCTTTCCTTGGTAAGTATGAGGTTTATCTTGTGTGCTATAGTTATACAATGCTTTGAAGCCCAACTTCATCCAATCTGTTGTTTGATTTTCGACATTGATTCGCGAATTCAACTGCTTGTAGTTATCATCGCCCACTTTATAAATTCCATTTTGATCCAAGAAACCTACGGAAGTGTAGAAACGGGTTTTCTCGCTACCACCAGTTACATTTATGTTATGACGCTGAGTAAAAGAAGATTTCTTTATCATTTTATCACGGAAATTAGAATAACCGTAATAATAAAGCTGTCCGTCAATCACTTCGTATTCCGGATTGTTCTTCGGGTCTGCCTCGTAAGCTTTCATCTTGGCTATTACATCATCACGATACTTTGTAGGTACATTCCCATTTCGACATGCCTCATTCATCCATTCAGCAAACTGCGACTGACTGGTAATAAATTCCGGCATAACGGACGGAGTTGAAAACGAAAAGTTACCTGATTTAAGTTTCGCAAGTACTGATTTCCCATGAT
>UMDC01014928.1_pt1 | contig 23265 bp, 10 predicted proteins | sample 1964391 | NCBI WGS metagenome assembly UMDC01 (sample SAMEA4835984, study PRJEB28245) | human gut metagenome | biome: gut microbiome; material: fecal sample | place: Denmark | collected 2008 | reverse complement strand
TTTTTTGTCCAACTTTTGGGGTGCACTTCACTTTTGATGAAAAGCCGGCATATTTTTTTGAGTACAAAAACAGGTCCGGAAAATCATAAATGCCAAATAACGGAATCAGTAACCTGATCTTTCTTTTTCCCTGCTTTTACTTCTATTTTGTTTTCTCCTTCAGTAAGTTGAATGGATTTCCATTGGAAAGTAGCATAAGCATCTGCTTGTTGTTTCCCTTGACTTATGCCGTTGATAAACAGTTCTACTTCCGGTTGATTAGAAAAGACCATGATATCAGTTTCTTTACCGGTTCGTTCCCGATGTCGGCGATTGGCTATGTAAACAAAAGCATCTTTCTGGTTCCAATTAGCCTTATAGAAATAGAAAGCATCTTTGCGTGTTTTGCGATCACGAGTTACCAAACCTTTGTCATTAACGCCCGGACGATCTCCTTCTTCCCGATGAGCCGCTCCGAAATCAAACATGTTCCAGACAAAAGATCCCCATACGAAAGGTCTTTCAGCCAAAGCTTTCCAGTTCTCCATGTGATAGAATGTCTGGTAGTTTTCAGGATGCCAATATCCGGAAGCAATACCCGGCTTGATGGCGTCTTGCTGGTGATAAATACTTGCTCCGGCACCATATTCACTGATAGCTATTTTCAGGTTAGGAAATTCTTGATGAGTCTTGTCTAAAAAAGTTCCCATATCAGATGGATGACCTCCATACCAACCAAAATATTGGTTCCAGGCAATTAAATCGGATACCATACCAATCGGATCATTGGCAGAAATGTTACTGGCAGCTGTCGTTAATCGGGTTGGATCTTCCTGCTTAGCCAATTGATTTAATTCTTTTACATATTCGGTCGGATTATCTCCATAGGTTTTTAATTCGTTGAATAATCCCCAAAAGCAAATAGACGGGTGATTGTAATGCTGACGGATCAGTTCCTTCAACTGTTCTTTTCCATTTTCACGGAAAGCTGGCTGATCTACGAAACCTCGGTCTAAATAACCACCTGGACCGACGAATGGAATCTCTGCCCAAACAATGATACCATAATGATCCATTAAATCGTACATATAGGACGCCTGAGGATAATGCGCCAAACGAATGGCATTTGTTCCCATTTCAGCAATGATGGCAGCATCTTCTTCATGATGTTCTTTGCGTAATGCATTTCCAACTTCACTTCTTTCCTGATGGCGGCAGACACCTTTCAACTTCAGATGTTCTCCGTTCAGAAAGAATCCTTTTTCGGCATCAACTCGGAAGAAGCGAAGTCCTAAAGGCTGATCAATGCAATCCGCTATTTGTCCGTTCTTTAGTAAAGTAATTTCAGTTCGATAACAGAACGGATCTTTCCGCCCATTCCAAAGATGAGGATTTTCGATAACCAAGTCGAAGGTCTGGCTGCTTTCTCCCGGTATGATCTCAATCTCTTGTGCTTTTTCCCATTTTACCTGATTTCCATCCCATACTTTCAGAGATAATGTTCTCTTTTGCTTTTCAGGTGTATTATTAGACAACATGATTTTAGCCTGCACATTAGCTTGTTCCTTGCCGACTTGCTTTTGTATCAGATAAACACCCGGTGAAGCATAATCTGTTAGGGAGATATGTACTTCGTCAGTAATGATCAAATGTACATCCCGATAAATACCCCCATAAAAGTTAAAATCGCCTACTAAAGGCATCACATCCAGTTGCAGGGCATTATTTACCCGAACCAAAAGCTGATTTTTACTTCCATAGTTGACATTGTCGGTAATTTCAAAGACAAACGCTCCATATCCGCCCCGGTGTTCACCTATATGTTTATCGTTCATAAAAACGTTTGTTACTGTATTTGCTCCTTCAAAACGCAAATACAAACGTTTACCTTTCCACTCCTGAGGAATAAATATCTCTTTAGTGTAATTTCCGATCCCCCGATGATAATCCGGTTTTACATCCGCATCCAAAGCATTCCAACTGTGTGGTAAGTTAACGAGTCGTCCACTATTACGTTGAACTTCGTAATTAAACCGGAAATGCCATTGATCGTTGATCAATATATCTTTTCGGTTTGCAAACACCTGCATGTAAAACAGAGACAATAAATAAACTAGAATTATTCTTTTCATAAATCCTGAATCAGTTTGTTTTTATTTTGAGCCTGAAGATACATATAATCTTTTAATAAACAGGAAATAAAAGTAGAAATGAAATTTGTCTGAAATAATTGTTTAGTGTAAATAAAAGTTAAATATAAACTTTTTTCAATTTTGTTGTAAGGGATTGTCGTTCTTTGAGGATATACAATTATGAAATATGGAAAAAGAACAGGATTACATAGTATTGTTGGATCGTTTCTTGAAAGGAGGAACTTCTCCTGAAGAAGAGAAAGATTTGTTGGACTGGTTTAGAAAAACAGCTCCAGAAGAAACTTTGTATGCTTACTATCGTTCATACTGGGATAATGCTCATGGAAAATCTATTCCGGTAGATGTCCAGGGTCGGATGTTTCATCAGATCAAATTGCGGATGAAAGAGATGGAACAGAAACGAAAGAACATACGGAAACTTCGTTTATGGTGGGCTAGTACTGCTGCAGCTGTTGTTGCTTTATGTGTTAGTATAGGTATTTCGGTTCATTATTTCCGTCAAGTGAATCAAATGTCACAACAGACATTTGTTGTTTCTGCAGAAAAAGGTCAACGTTCTAATGTCGTTTTGCCCGATGGTACAAAAGTTTGGTTGAATTCAGATACAGAAATAAAGTACTCCGGAGAATATGGCAAAAAAGATCGACAGATATCCTTATCTGGAGAAGCTTATTTTGAAGTGGCTAAAGATCCGAAACACCGTTTTATTGTTCAAGCTGGTGAAATGCAGGTAGAAGCCTTGGGAACAGCTTTTAATGTGAAGGCATATGAGGAAGATGATGAATTGACAGCGTCGTTGTTTGAAGGAAAAGTAAAAACTTCTGTTGCAGGACGGACTTTGTTACTGGATCCGGATCAAAGTGTGAGTTATAATCGGATTAAGCATTCTTTTGTGAAATTGAATGGAAATACCAATTATGATCGGATGTGGCGGAATCAGGAACTGGTATTCCGCGGAGAATCGTTAGAGGAAGTAGCGATCATGTTGGATCGTTTATATAATGTAAAAGTAGAATTTCAGACAGATGATATCAAACATTATCGTTTCTCTGGTGTCATTAAGAATAATAGTTTGGAGAATGTATTTGAACTGATCAGTTTGACAGCTCCAATACGCTATGAAAAACGCGACAGTATTATCTGGTTGAGTCGAAATAGTATGAACTAAAATAGAAAGCCTATGGGAAAGGATGAATAGAAAAAGAAGGAGGTTTGTCCGGATAAACAAAACCTCCTAAAGCGAGCGGAAGTCAATCTGAGATCTATGTGTAGAGAGAAAAAGTCATAGAAATAGATTGAAGTCCGGTTACAAAATTATCCATTAAGTTTATTACCAAATAAAAAAAACACTTAAAATGAGTAACCTTAAAAAATCAATTCGAAAAAGTCTGGTAGTGGGTGGCTTCTGTATGATGTCTAGTTTAGCTATGTCTGCCCAAATATCATTGACTTTAGAAAACAAATCAACTCGCGATGTTATTCGTGAAATAGAGAGAGTTAGCGAATACCGTTTCTTTTATAATGAAGATTTGCAGGGACTTGATCAGAAAATAAGTATTAATACGAATGACGCAAATATACAGACGGTTCTAAACGAAATTCAGCGTCAGACCTCTATCAGTTATGTGATAAAGGAGAATAATCAGATTGTCCTATCTGCCGGAGTAAAATCAAACAAAACACAACAAATAGGAGATAGCCGGATTATTAAAGGAACAATATTGGATGCTACCGGTATGCCGGTAATCGGCGCCAATGTGATGGTAAAAGGTACTACCAATGGAACGATTACTGATATGGACGGTAAATTCTCGTTGGATGTAGAAGAAGGTGCTACTTTAGTTGTCTCCTATATTGGATTTGCCAATCAGGAAATCAAAGTAGGAAAACAGGCTAATTTATCGATTGCTTTAAAAGAAGATTCGAAAGCTTTGGATGAATTGGTGGTTGTGGGATATGGTGTGCAAAAGAAAGCAAGTTTGACGGGTTCTATATCCTCTATGAAAATGGATGATGAGTTAAAAACTCTTTCTTCATCCAATATGTCTTCAGTGTTAGCAGGTACTATGTCTGGTTTACGTGTAAATACACCGAGTGGTGTACCTGGAACATCTGCAACAATGAGTATCCGAACTTCTGGTTCTTGGAATTCAACACCTCCTGTTTATGTAATAGATGGTGTTGTTCGGGAAAAGGAAGATTTTGATCGTTTAGATGTAAATGAAGTAGATAATGTTAGTGTATTAAAAGATGCAGCATCTGCAGCTATTTATGGTTCTCGTTCTTCTGGGGGTGTTATATTGGTAACAACAAAACGCGGCAAAACAGGGAAGCCTCAAATTCATTATACAGGTTCATACGCAGTTGAATCTAGAGGAATGGAAATGGAACGGACAACTGGAATTGAGACAGCCGAATTGTGTAACTATATTTTACGAAACCGTCAGAATTCTGCTTTTTATTGGGATAAAGAAGAGTTAGAATACATGCGTCATTTAAACGGTGGTAACGGATATGATGTTGTAGATGAGTATTGGCAAAACCCCATGTCAACACATCATTCTTTAAGTTTAAATGGAGGAAACGATCGGGTTAAATACTTTGTAAACGGCTCATATTTCGGACAAAGTGGATTCCTAGAAAACTTAGATTACTCTCGCTATAATATTCGAGCTAATTTGGAAGCAGCGGTTAATAAAAACTTAAAAGTAATTACACAGTTATCTTCCTCATATGGTAATAAGAATAACATAACTTATGGAAGTAGTTCTGATATTTCTGGAATTTATACACATATTCGTTGTATCCAACCAGAAATGCCTTCAAGAACAGATGATGGACGTCCTGTAGATTGGGGATGGATTGGTAATATTGGAGAGTTCTCAAACGAAGCCAATTCTGGTTATAATCGAGACGAAGATCAAATTACAGAAACATTGATTCGTTTAGAATATGATGTCCCTTTTATTGAAGGTTTAAAAGCTCAAGGTCAATTTGCCTATAATTATAAGAATGCATATAATAAAACTTTCCGAAAAAAGCAGACTTTATATCAAGTGCAGAGAGATGGAACAAATGGACATATTTGGAGAACAGATCAGGTGTTAGGAGAGACTCAAAGTTCTGAACCGGGTAAAGAATATATGTATCAAGTAAGTAACAGAGATAAAGGTTATCAATTAAATTTACAGTTAAATTATGCACGTACATTTGGTAAACATGATTTAAATGTGACGGCTGTTTACGAGCAAAAAGAAACTTGGGGACGTTATTTTAATGGAGGAAGAGAAAACTTTCCTGTATTAATCAAAGATCAATGGTTTGCAACAAGTGGCGCAAGAGAAGATTCTTATGTAGGAGGGAGTGAAGCTGAGACTGGAAGAATATCATACATTGGTCAAGTGAATTATGGTTTTGATAATCGATATTTAATTAATGCATCTCTCCGTATAGATGGTTCCATGAACTTTGCTAAAGGTCATCAATATGGTTACTTCCCAGCTTTGTCTACAGCTTGGATTATATCCAATGAATCTTTCTTCAAATCAGATAAGATTGATCAGTTAAAATTAAGAGCTTCTGTTGGTTTAACGGGTAATGATAATATTATTGGATGGCAATGGCAAGAGGCTTATCAAATGGGAAATAGCGCCTTTTTAGGAACAAGTCCATCTAATAATCCAGGTATTAAATTTGGAGGAGTTGTAAATCCAAATGTGACTTGGGAAAAATCATTGTCATACAATGTTGGTGTTGATTTCCATTTCATGCAACATTTTTCTGTATCAACAGATGTTTGGTATAAAAACACTTATGACATTCTAGGTGAGCGTTTGTTGTCTTTACCGACTTCATTTGGATTTTCTATGCCAAAAGAGAATTATGGCGAAGTTCATGCTAGAGGTATTGATTTGGAAGTAAGTTATCGAAATAAAGTTCGGGATTTTAACTATTATGTAAAAGGAGTTTTCTCTTGGTCAGCCAATACCGTGAAAGTAAAAGATTATGCTGCTGGTGCACCTTATTATGATATACCTGTAGGGAAATCTACAGATTATATTAAGGGGTATAGAGATGCAGGTATCATAAGAACACAAGCTGATCTGGATAACTTAAATAATTATTATAAGAATCTGTATGGGCCTGATCATGAATATACGATCTTTGGTTATAAACCAGAATTGGGAATGTTAGTATATGAAGATTTAAGCGGACCTCAAGGTAAACCTGATGGAAAAATAGATAGCTATGATCAGGATGTGATCGGAAAACATTCAGTACCTCCATTTACGGCAGGTTTGACTTTGGGATTTGAATGGAAAGGAATTTCTTTTGAAACATTGTTTTCTGGTGATTTTGGTTACCAAAGATATTTGGATTCACGCTATTTAAACTTAAGTGAGTGGAATCGAATGCCACGAAAATGGTTAGATCACTGGAGTGAAGAAAATCCGAATGGTCTATTCCCCGATCCTAAAGCTGGAGATGAATTCAAAAGTTATAATCAAGTTTCTACTAGGTCTTTGCATAATGTTAATTTCTTAAAGATGCGTTATTTAAATATCGGATATGCATTCCCTAAAAAATGGTTAGAATCAGTAAAAGTCGTAGATAATGCAAGAATTTTCTTCTCTGCCACTAATCTGTTTACTATTACAAAATTTGATTTTTGGGATCCTGAATTAGGCAGTACTGGCTCATATCCGAATATGAAAACTTTCAATTTTGGTGTTGACTTAACATTTTAAATAAAAGAATATGAAAATACATACGATAATTCTTTGTAGTTTATTTTTAGGAAGTACACTCTCTTGTACATCTGTGTTAGATAAAGAAAATCTAACTTCTATTAATCCCAATGATGTATGGCAAAATGAGAGAATGATTGATGCTGTTATCAACGATATTCAAGGAAGTCTTATGCCTGGTTGGTCTTATGACGGACATGTATCTGATGAAGCTCCTGACCCTAGAGCCAATATGAATACCTTTTTAAAAGGAACGGCAACAATTGATGATTGGGATAACTGGCCATATACACATATAGAAAAAATCAACTTGTTCTTAAAAAATATAGAAGAAACTAGTTTTGAAGATAAAAAACCCGCGTGGCGTGGACAAGGCTTGTTTTGGCGCGCTTGGTGTTATTTCAGTATGGTAAAAGGCTATGGGGGTGTACCTTTGATTCTAGAGCCACAAAATGTAGAAGATTTGGAATCTTTATTTGTGGAACGTGCTTCTACTACGGATTGTTTTACTCAAATTATTGCAGATTTAGATGAAGCGATAGAAAATTTGCCTGCGACTTGGAGTGGAAGTGATTATGGTAGAATTGACAAATGTGCAGCAATGGCGTTTAAGGGTCGCGTGATGCTGTTTTGGGCAAGTCCTTTATTTAATCCACAGCGTGATATGGCACGTTGGGAAGCTGCATATAAAGCAAATAAAGAGGCAGTTGATTTTTGTTCTTCTCAAGGGAAAGGCCTCTATCCGGATTATAAACAATTATGGTATGATGAACGCAACGAAGAATGTATTATGCTGAATCAATTCTTTGTTCCAGATCATAAATATGCACAGAATGGTATTAGACCTATGTCTTATACAAGAGATGATGTAGCAAGGAATTTACCTTTAATGAATACAGTAAATGCATTTCCTATGAAGGATGGTTCTGATTTTGATCCTGAAAAGACAGATTATGCTATTCTATTTAAGAATAGAGATGATCGTTTTTATACCTCTATTGGATATAATGGATGTGAATATCCAATTAAAGAATTAAATCCTGGGGAATTCTTATGGACAGGGCGTGATCAAAATGGAGTATCTATTGAATTTCCGATTCATAATCCAGGAGAAAATTTTGATCCGATCAATACTGGATTTATTTGTAAAAAAAGTATCGATCCAAACATCGATAAATCAACCGTATATGATGCAGCTGTAGATTGGATAGAAATTCGTTTTGCCGAGGTTTTAATGAATTATGGAGAATGTGCGAATGAATTAGGAAAAACAGATGAAGCATTGAATGTTTTGTATCAAATACGAAAAAGAGCGAATATAGAACCAGGGGCAGATAATCGATATGGTATTAAAGAAACAACTCAATCAGATATTCGCGAACGATATATTAAAGAACGTTTTGTCGAATTTTTGTTTGAAAGTAAACGTTTGGATGACTTACGTCGTTGGCGTCGTTTTGATATTATCAATGATCAGAAAAAGCAATATGGTATTCAATCTTGGTTAAAACCGGGCTATGATATACCTAAAATCACAGATGATATCAATGAAATTTGGGATCATTTTGAGCCTCATATTGTAGAAGTGACACCTCAATATACCTACGATTTAAAAGAACAATATTATTTTTATGCTATACCAAGAAGACATTTGGATGCAAATCCCAAATTGAAACAAAATAAGAATTGGGATGGTGGAGAATTTGATCCATTATTGTAAAATAATTTAAGTAAACAAGAGAAAGGATTATCCATCTAGATTCGATAATCCTTTTTCTTTATTATATAATATTGATACATAGTAAAAAATATGAATACTTGGATAAAATTAGTTAGTGCTTGCTTTTTAATTTCTTCTCTTAGTACCCAAATGAAAGCACAGCAAATGGATGAAATGTGGGGGGAACAATATTCTAAAAAGATTAACGAAGAACGAGGACATTTGTTTGAATGGGGAAATTATGCAATGTTCATTCATTGGGGACTATTTTCTCATTTAGGAAATATTTGGAATGGAAAGACCTATTATGGAATTGGAGAATGGATGATGGACGTAAATATGGCAAATGCAGATAAAAATGAGTATAAAGCCGTTGCTAGATCATTTAATCCTACAGATTTTGATGCTATGAAAATAGCTCAATTAGCAAAATCTGCTGGGATGAAATATATTATTATCACAAGTAAACACCATGACGGTTTTGCAATGTATCATTCCTCTTGTGATAAATTTAATATTGTTGATGCTACTCCATTCAAAAGAGATCCAATGAAAGAATTGGCAGCTGCTTGTAAAAAATTAGGCCTAGGCTTTGGTTTCTATTATTCCCATAACCAAGACTGGACAACACCAGGAGCATTTGGGGCACCCAAAGTTGATGTCAATGGAAATCCAAAAACATTTGATGATTATTTTAAGACTAAATGTTTACCTCAAGTTGAAGAAATTACTAAGAATTATGGGGATATTGAATTAATTTGGTTTGATACTCCAGGAGATATATCACAAGATTATGCCCAAAAGTTAGTAGATGTCGTACATCAGAATCAACCGAAAGCACTTGTTTCAGGACGTGTTGGCTATAATTTAGGAGATTACCAAACTTTAGGAGATATGGAAGTTCCTCTTGAAAATATTGAAGGTTTATGGGAAAGTGTTGATGTCACAAATGATGCATGGGGGTATGCTTGGTATGATCAAAATTGGAAAAGTCCTATTCAGATCCTAAAGAACTTAATTTCAACAGTAGCACGAGGGGGTACCTATATGTTAAACATCGGTCCTGATGGATTAGGTAATGTACCTGAGTTCGTTTCTCAATCATTACTTACTGCTGGAGAATGGATAAGTAAATATCCGCAAGTTATATATGGAGCAGCTCCATCACCTTGGAAACATGCTTTACCTTGGGGTGATGTTGTCCAGCAAGGTAATAAGTTATATTTAGCTGTATATGAATGGCCTCAGACAGGAAAGTTATATTTACCAGGATTACAGTCCCCAATTGAATCTGTCTATCTTTTATCAAAAGGTAAAAAGAAGGTGAAGTATATTAAAGAAGGTGATTGGACTGTTTTTCAAATTCCTTATGACAAACCTGATACTAAGATATCAGTAATAGAAGTAAATATGAAAGATGAAAATATCCTTGTGGATAATACGCAAGCAATAGAACCTGATATGGGTATTTCAAATTTATCAGTAAAATTTGCAAAAGCAGAAAACTGTAAAATTTATAAATCCAGTTGGATGGAGAAATTTGGTGAATGGAAACATAAATATTGTGTAAGTGATCTTCAACAAGGTGGGCATATAACATGGGACATTCATGTGAAAGATCCTGGTATTTATCAGATAAATCTATCTGTAAGAGGTAATGGACGTTATGTTTGGAAAGTAAATTCGGATGAAGGAGAATCCGTACAGAATCAGCAGGGTGCGTCATCTATTTTTACCCAATCCTCTATCGGCTGGCTTAAATTTAAACAAGCTGGTAAACATACTCTAACTGTTCGTTTATTGGACGGAGGAAAAGCCGATTTAGAATCTATATCTCTTATACCTATATCCTTTTAAATACATGAAAAGTAGCATTTTATTTATTATATCAATATTATTTTTCTGTTGTTGTTCTATAGATAAAAAACAGACAGATACCTTATCCAACTATAATATAGTTTGGACAACTCCCAGTAAAAATGCTTTAGGTTCAATGCCGGTGGGAGGGGGAAATTTACAACTGAATGCTTGGTGTGAGAAAGATGAAGTTCTTTTTTACATGGGAAGTACGGACAGCTATCTAGATAATAGTTCAACTTTAGGGAAATTAGGTCGTATCCGTCTGAATTTTCAGCCGAATCCTTTTAAAGGTAACTTTAAGCAAGAGTTAAAATTAAAAGAATCTGAGATTGTATTTTCAGGTGATAATAATTTTAAGTTGACTTTATGGGTTGATGTATTTAACCCTGTTATCCATGTAGAAATGCAATCAGACATACCAGTAAATGTACAAGCTCAATATGAAACATGGAGACTTAATTCTCAAGCAACAAAGGAGAATCATATTTTATTTTATCATCGAAATGATTCTGTAAATCCTTTATTGGAAAAGATGATAATAGATCAAAAAGCGGAATCTTTCCGAGATCAAATTAGAGATCCCATTATTAATTTGACATCTGGAGGACTAATTTATGGAAAAGATTTAGTTTATTCTCATGCAGATAGTGGTGTTTATATGAAAACTCCTTATAAATCTATTTGTTTAAAGTCTTCCACCTCTTTGAGAAACATGGATCTTAGAGTTGCTACCCGTATAGAACAAGATGACAGTTTTACAAAATGGTCAGAGAGTTTAAAGGCTTTAGCCCAAAAAACAAATCAGACTAGAGATGAGGATAAAAAGGAAACACTATTATGGTGGGATAAGTTTTGGGATAGAAGTTATATTCATATTAATCCGGAGTTGGATGCTTCTTCGGCTATAAATTCGGATGTAAAGAATGATTCAACAGCAGCAGCTTGGCATGTAGGGAGAAACTATCAATTATTCCGGTATATGTTAGGCTGTACGAGAACAGCAAAACATCCAGTCCTATTTAATGCGGGTATTTTTAATGTAGATAATACAGATGGAACCGATCCAGAAATTCGTAATTGGCAAGGATGTGAATTTATGGCTCAAAATCAACGTTTGGTATATTGGCCATTATTGAAAACTGGGGATAGTGATATTATGCAGCCCGTTATGAATATGTATCGGGATATGGTCTCTTTACAAAAATCAAGAGCTCAAAAATATTGGGGTATAGAAGGAACTGCTTATCCGGAAGGATTAAATATTTATGGACTACATGCTGTGTATGCTGATCCTGAAATTATGACAGATGGTTTTGGAAGATGCCCTGATCGGAAAAGAACAGAATATGGTCATAGTGGACTAATTCATTTGGAACATCATTATACATCTATGTTGGATTTTGCTTATATGCTATTGGAAGCAGCTAGATTTGGTTATGAAAAATTAGAGACTCAAATGCCTGTTATTGAAAATGCAGTAAAATATTATGATAACTATTACCGGAAATATAGATTATTACATAAAGGTTCTGAATTAGACAACAATGGAAAGTTGGAATTATATCCGTCAAGTGCTTTAGAACTTTATGCGGATGCAAAAAATCCCACTGATGTTGTTAGTGGATTAAGAGCATTGGTTACAGGAGTATTATCTTTCCCTAAAAATGAATTAACAAATGAACAACAAACCTATTTCCAAGAGGTATTAGGAAGGTTACCAGAGATTCCATTAGCACAAAAAAATGGTTATACCGTATTACCTCCTGCTGAAACTTGGACTTTGGAAGGGAATCAATCAAACATGGAGTTTCCACAGTTGTATACACTGTTTCCCTTTGAGTCCTATTCATTTGAAGATGAAAAGGGATTAGAAATTGCTAAAAATACATGGTTGTATAATTCAAAAGCTGCTGCTCAAAAAAACTATATATGTTGGTTTCAAGGAGGAATTTATGCTGCTCATTTAGGTATAACAGATGAAGCAAAATCTTATGCAATGAATAAATTCCTACATCCTTTAGGTGATAGAGCTGATAGTTCTGTTTCAGCTATGCGTTTCCCAGCTTTTTGGTCAAATCCAGGATTCTGTGAGTGTCCAGATATGGATCATGGAGGTTCTGCTATGATTGGTTTACAAGACATGTTATTACAGACTCAGGGAAAGCATATTTATTTATGCCCGGCATGGCCCAAAGATTGGGATTGTGATTTTAAATTACATGCACCTTATAATACAATAATAGAAGGTTCCATCCGTAAAGGAAAATTAGATAGTTACCAAGTATTCCCTAATGATCGAAAAAATGATGTAATTGTAATGAATGATTTCTAACTATAAAGTTCCAATTCTCCACAAAAGACCTTCTTTGGATCGTTTTTTGTGGAGAATTTACGTTCTAATACATTTTCCCCCACATTCCAAATCCCAAACAAGGGTTCACACACTCCTTTACTTGTATAGTATTCAATGAATTACTGTGAAGGGTGTGAAACCTCTTGCCTTTTTTACTATGATGGCTATTAAAGCTTGTTTGTTAAGCTAGAGAAGATATACTGAAAGAAATATTATTGTGATTCTTTTCTCTTGAAGAAAGAGAGTCCAATAAAAAACTTAACTTTACCTTTCAATAACATAAAGATAATTATCCATGAAAAAAGTAGTATTGTTTATTTGTTTAGTATTTAGTTATTCAGTGGGTATATATGCCCAGCAGCGATGGCATTTGAATCAGGATGGAGGAATCTCTTGGAAAGTAAAATCGGGAGATAACGCTCATAGTGATCATATTGAGATGAGTGGCTTAAAAGTCTCAACAGTGGTTCGTTATGGTGTTGATGATGAGGGAAATTTTCTTTTGAACAGAGGTATGGTTTGGCCAATGCTGAGAACGATTCCGAATGATACCCATGCAAGTCTGATGCGAAAATTGGGTTGGAATCCGCTGGAGAATGTGTTGATTAATAATGCTCAGATAAAGGAACAGGTACGTCGGATCTCTTTGGATGGAACGATGGAAGTGGAAAGTGATTTATCTACCCGACAAGGTGTAGTTGGCTTGACGCGTATCTTATTTCCTTCTATAGCCCAACCGATGTTTTGTGAGAAATATGTATTGGAGAATAAGGGTAATAAAGCTGTTACTGTCGAGATTAATCAGGTTAAGAATGTAATGACGACTGCTGCAGAGAAAGGCGTGAATGGTAGTTACCGGATTATTCAGGCATTGAACGGAGCAGCATATACTTCATTGCAACCTGGACAGTCTGTTTCTTTTTATGTTTATACGGTGGGATATGAACAGGGGGAGCCGGAAGTGATTCCTGATATAGAGCGTGAATTAAGCAAACGTCAGGCTTTCATTCAGGAGTTGTGGGGAAAGTTGGTGTTGAATACTCCAGATCCGGTGATCAATACAATGTTTGCCTTTGCTAAAATCAGAGGAGCAGAAAGTATCTATGATACCGCTTGCGGATTGTTGCATGGTCCGGGTGGAGAATCTTATTATGCAGCGATTTGGGCAAACGACCAGGCTGAATATATCAATCCTTTCTTCCCGTTTTTGGGATATGATAAAGGAAATCAATCGGCATTGAATGCTTATTTGCAGTTTGCCCGTTTTATGAATGATGCGTATGAGCCTCTGCCTAGTTCGATTATTGCTGAAGGAACGGATGTCTGGGGCGGAGCGGGTGATCGTGGTGACGCTGCTATGATTGCTTATGGAGCTTCGCGATATGCTTTGGAGAGAGAAAGTAAAGAGGAAGCCGAGCAGTTATGGCCGCTTATAGAATGGTGTTTGGAATATTGTCATCGGAAGGTGAATACAGACGGAGTAGTAGCATCTGATTCGGATGAATTGGAAGGACGTTTTCCGGCAGGTGATGCGAATTTGTGTACTTCATCTTTGTATTATGATGCTCTGAATTCGGCAGTGTATTTGGGAAAAGAATTGAAGAAAGAGGGGAAGTTACTGAAACAGTATGCTAGTCAGGCTAAGTCTCTGAAGGCAAATATCGAAAAGTATTTTGGGGCAGAAGTAGAAGGTTTCCAAACGTATCAATATTATAAAGGAAATGATGTGTTACGTTCGTGGATTTGTATCCCTTTAACGGTGAATATTTTTGATCGGAAAGAGGAAACTGTACGGGCGTTGTTTTCTCCTCGTTTATGGACCGAGAACGGACTTCTGACACAAGCTGGTAGTGAAACGTTTTGGGACCGTTCTACTTTATATGCGCTTCGAGGTGTGTATGCGTGTGGAGAAACAGAAAAGGCTACGGAATATCTGAAGTTTTATTCCGGTCAGCGGTTATTAGGCGAACATGTCCCTTATGCCATTGAAGCATGGCCGGAAGGTAATCAGCGGCATTTATCGGCTGAAAGTGGATTGTATTGCCGGATCATTACAGAAGGTATGTTTGGTATTCGTCCAACGGGATTTAAATCGTTTGTCTTGACTCCTCGTTTGCCGGCAGAATGGAATCAGATGAGTTTGCATAAAATTCAGGCATTTGGTTCTTCATTTGATGTAGAAATCCAAAGAGCAGGAGAGAAGTTACAAGTTACCGTACTGAATCAAGGTAAAGTGTGTGTGAAGAAGACTATCAAAGAAGGAGATAGTTTGATGGTTAAGTTATAAATTGAATCTATAGAGATGAATAAAAGACGATATATATTGTTTTCTGTTTTGAGTATTTTAGCTTGCCATTTGGTAATGGCTTCTGGCCAAAATAAGATGATTAATGTAACAGATATGGGTGCCCGTCCGGATGACGGTAAAGACGATACCCGGGCATTAAGAAGAGCCGTTGCTTATGCCTGTGAACATCCGGGAACGACTTTATATTTTCCGAAAGGTATTTATGAATTAAAAGATAAAGAGGCCATAACCTTGGAAACGAAGGTGCTGAATGGCGAGATGGGAGAAAATCCGGAAAAAGTCATTTATACGCCTTATTATCCATATGTGAAGGGATTGGATTTCACCGGAGCTAAACAGGTAACAGTTTTGGCTGATCAGGCAACTTTATTGTGTGAGGGTTGGATGGAACCGATCTCTCTGGATCAGTGTGAAGATGTTACCGTAAAAGGTATCACGATTGATTATAAACGAAAACCGTTTGTGTCTGGTGATATAGTAGAGATCACATCCGATTATTTTGATGTCCAATTTGGAGAAGATAAGATTGTCACGGAAAAAATGCCTCTGACGCGAATGACGTTTTGGGATAAAGAAAAGAACCGGTTGTATCCGGAACCGATTTATTTCCCGAAAAGAGAATTGTTGGGAGGCAATAAAGTCCGTTTTTATCATTCTCTTCCACAAACATTGAAAGGAAGTAATGCCACGGCTTTAAATTCATTCCATTTTCGTCCGGCTATATTGGTTTATAGATCTGTATCAACTTGCCTGGAGGATGTTACGATTCATGCTCAGCCAGGTATGGGGATTGTCGGTTTCGACAGCAAGGACATTTTTATAAAACGCCTGTCGATCCGTCCGTCAACTGGTTATTACCAGTCTACCAATACCGATGCAACACATTTTGCCTGTTGTGAAGGTGTATTGCATTTCCAAGGGTGTTATTTCCAAGGTCAGGGCGATGATGCGACAAATGTTCATGGTTATTATCAGACGATAATTAGTGCGGAAGGAAATAGTGCGGATCTGGAAGTAAAAGCAGGAACTTATACGCACGCACAAGTGGCGGATGTCCCGAGAGTTGGGGACGAAATGGAACTGGTTGAAATACGGACATTAAAACCTGTACGGACATATAAAGTAAAGGAAGTCAGGCATTCGATTCCGGAAACTCAAGCTCATGTTACTTTATCAGATCCATTGCCGGAAAATATCTCAGACTATTATCTGATGAATGTGACGAAACTTCCTCAACTGATATTTGAAAATTCGGTGATAAACAGCCATCTGGCCCGTGGTATCTTGGTGAAGACCCGAAACGTAACTATTCGGAGCAATGTTTTTCGGAATTGTACGGGCACGGCAATTCATATAGGAGCAGAAGCTTATTGGCACGAAGGAACTCATGCTAAGCATGTATTGGTAACCGACAATGTGATGATGGGGTGTGGCAAAGGTGCCGGAAGTCAGGCCGGTGCTGCCGGGATTGCTGTTATCATCGAAGCAGAAGATACAGAAAAGGAATACCTGCATGAAGATATAAAGATAACCGACAATTTAATTGCCGGAGAAGGAAATGATTGTGGTATCTATGTGGGTAATGCAAAAGATGTATTATTGCAGGGGAATAAAATCACCGGGTGTAAGCAGGCTTATAAATATCATAGTGCAGACCAGGTACTATTGGAAGAATAAGTAACGAGAATTGAAAAAGAAAGTAACGGGAATCATTTTTAAATCCCGTTACTTTTGTTTTCAAATACGCCAGCTTTTCATCAAAAGCCGGCGTATTTGAAGAAAAAGCCGGCGTATTTTGGAAAGGAAATGATGTTGAATATAGAGTATTGATTAATAAGTAGTTAAATTTTTGTGTATGGATAGGTATAAAATGTATATGTGTAGAACAGTTGTATGTTGTTTGATGTTGCTGTTTGCCGCTTCAATGAAGGCATTTAATTATGATTATTCTCAAGTTTGGGTATCAAAGATGTTTTTGTCAAAACCGGATCCTCAAGGTGGTTGCATAGTGAATTTAACCTTCGAACAGGCATTGGATGTTATCCGGGTTACGGATAATTTATCGTTAGGTATTCCTAAGATTGTTTATTTGGTTGGTTGGCAATACAATGGTCATGACGATAAATATCCGGCGTTTTTTGATGCCAATGAATTATTAAAACGACCGGAAGATAAATCAGCCATAGAAAGTTTAAGATGGTTGATGCGTGAGGCTAGAAAGTATCATACGATAGTCAGCCTGCATATAAATATGACGGATGCTTATGATGACAGTCCTTTATGGGACGAGTATGTGAAACATGATTTGATATCCAAAAATGCCGATGGTACCTTGAAGGTTATCGGTGAATACAATAATCGGAAAGCATATCAGATTAATTACAAGAATGAATGGGAGGCAGGATATACTCAGAAGAGAATCGATACGTTATTGTCCTTACTTCCGGAACTGAAGGAAGCCGGAACAATTCATTCGGATGCCTGGATAGCAAGACCGAGTGAAGGACATAACGAGACTGTGATCAAGGAAGCTGAATATCAGAAAAAAGCTGCCTTGTATTGGAAGGCCAAAGGAATGGACATCACAAGTGAATGGGTAATGGACTATATGGTGGGCTATGTGCCATACGCTTGGCACTTCAATGGTTTTGTTCAGGCAGACTATTTGAAAATTCCGGCAAGTGTATATACCGGGACAGGAATTAATCCGGATATTAAAACGAGCGATCATGCCTTAGGTTTTCTGTTTGGAACATCCTGTTATGGAGAACCGATTTGGAAAGGTGCAGACAGTCGTGTATGGGAAAAAGCATTGATCCAGGATTTTATGTTGAAAGTTCCGCAATATTACTATCTGAATCGATTACATCGTGATTCTGTTTCTGGAACAGGGAACAACCGTATAGCTTGGTTTTCAGATCAGGTGTCAGTTTCATTGAAGGACAGTATCGTTAAGCAATCCAATCGGATACTCCGTGAAAAGAATACAATCAGTATCCCTGCTTTGTGGAGAAACGATAATGGGATAATCATCTATACCTCAGATAAGGACGGAAAGACTGTATTGGATGTCCCATATCACTGGGGTGATTTTGAGCGAGCTAAATGGTATGAGGTCACAAACGAAGGTTTGCGTTTATTGAAAGAGGTACGGATAAGCAAGAATAAGGTGGAATTGATGCTGAAACGAGATGTACCTTATTATTTAATCCCTGAATTTTAATGATAAAAAGAATAGATATGAATTATAAATCACTATTATTAGCCCTTTTAGTCGTATCGTCAGTAAAAGGGCAATCATCAAGAGATACGGTATATGTTTCGGATTATGTAAAACCGAATACGTATGAAAATTGTGTGGAAGGTATACAACAGGCCATCGAAACTTGTAAAAATAGAGGAGCAAAAGTTCTTTCTTTTGACCGAGGGCGATATGATATATGGCCGGAAAAAGCGATAAGAAAAGAATATTTTATCTCCAATACTTCGACAGAACAGGAATGTCCGTCTAAGATAAAAACGGTAGGATTATTATTTGACGGGATAAAAGGTTTGGAAATAGATGGCAATGGCGCACTATTAATGTATCATGGCAAGATGATCATGATGGCATTTGACCAGTGCAATGGTATATTGGTTCATTCATTGAATACGGATTTTGAAAGGCCGACAGCATCTGAGATAGAATATATAAAGGTAGATACAGACGGAGTAGATGTCCGTTTTCATCGGGATAGCCGGTATGATATCCGGGAAGGTAAGTTACATTTAATCGGAGAAGGTTGGAAGTCCAATTTAAACCACTGTATTGAATGGGATAAAGATACACATTTCTTTACGTATAGTGGTGGGTGGAATACCTTATCTGCCTCCGAAGCTCAGGAAAAAGTGCCTGGAATCGTTCATTTTTCTACCCCGTCTACTTTTCAACCTAAGGTAGGAAATGTTCTGACGGTTCGGGATGTGATCCGAGATCAGGTGGGTATGTTTATAAAAGAATCGGAAAATGTAGAATTACGTGATATACATGTAGCTTATATGCACGGTTTAGGTATCGTCAGTCAGTATGCTACGAATGTGACGATGACTCGAGTAAACTGTGTTCCCAATGAGGAACGGGGAAGATTGTTGGCATCTTCTGCCGACTTTATGCACTTTTCCGGGTGTAAAGGAAAAATAACGGTTCAAGGTTGCCGCTTTGAAGGTGCACATGATGACCCGATAAACATCCATGGAACAAATTTGAGGATTGTTTCAAAAATTGATGATAAGACGGTGAAGTTACGTTTTATGCACGGTCAGAGTTATGGCTTTACAGCCTTTCATAAGGGAGATGAAGTCGCATTTATAAAAGCCAGCCGGATGCTTCGCATGGATAATTTATATGTGGTTGAAGATGTGAAAAGATTATCTGAACGAGAAATGTTAGTCACTTTTACACAGACGTTACCCCGGGATTTGGAAATAGGGCATGATTGTCTGGAAAATATAACTTATACTCCGGAAGTTGAGATACGGGATAATTATTTTACCCGGACAAGTACCCGCGGTGTTTTGGTAACTACTCCGCGAAAGGTTGTAATAGAGAATAATGTGTTTGAGAAGACAGGAATGAGTGCCATTCTGATTGAAAGTGACGCTGAAGGTTGGTTTGAGTCAGGGCCAGTCAAGGATGTCTTGATAAAGAATAATACATTTATTGACTGTGCTTATCAGGGTGGTCCAGGAAATGCGATAATCGCTTTGAATCCATCGAATACGCTTATTAATTCAAATAAGCCAGTCCATCGGAATATCCGTATTATAGATAATCTATTTAAAACCTTTGACTACCCGGTTTTATATGCAAAAAGTACACAGGGAATTTTATTCCAAGGAAATAAGATTGAAAGAACTTATACTACAGATCGGTTAAGTGGAAATGAAAATTCCTTTTATTTCAATGGTTGTAAAGATGTAGAATTGAAGGCCAATCAATGGACTGGTTGGGAGAATTCTCCAATCATTAAAATGGAAAACATGCACAAGAAAAGTTTGAGTTGTGATTTTTAATGAATAATTATAGATAAGAACTAGAAATATCTTCACCTATGTGAGATATTTCTAGTTAAAGGAATGGAATGTCTAAAAATAAGAGTTCTCTGTTTATAATTTGACTGAGACCATAAGTACGAAAAATTTAAATGTGACAGTTTTAGGCGACTAGGTTTTCTTTGTCGGATATTATTTTATTATAATATATAGTAAAAACCACTAGTTTATCAAAATACTAAGATCAAAAGATAATATAATGATTTGATTGTAGTTGATGATAAATATATCATTTTTGAAAATTCAAAAATCATTTTTGAAAGTTTCTTGTTGGGTAATGCTGTTATTTTTGCATTGTTGTTTAACTTAAATTTGTGCGTATGAAAACGTGTCTATTAAAACTTGAATTAAGAAAACTTACTTGATTTATATTTGAGTAGTTTTAATCTTGTTTTGTTATTTAAATTATTGATTTTATATCATTTGTATGATATAATCTGTGCTTCTTTTATGCTTTTTTAGTGCGATTTTTATTTAATAATTAGGAATTAAAAAATAGTAGAAAATGTATAACCTTAAAAATTTTATCAAAAGAAATTTTATTGGTGGAGGCTTGTGCTTAGTACCTAGTCTACTAATAGCTTCACCTTTTACTGTTGATGTAAACGCTGAAAACGTATTTACTAATATTTATCAGCAAAAAAATAAAACAATAAAGGGGTCTGTTGTTGATGATTCTGGAGTTCCCATTATTGGTGCAAATATAATGGTAAGAGGCACTACCAATGGAACTATTACAGATATGAATGGAAATTTTTCTTTAACAGTAGAAGAAAATGCAGTATTGGAAGTATCTTACATAGGATATGTGAATTATGAATTACGAGTAGGATCACAAGATACTTATTCAATTGTATTGAAGGAAGATTCCCAATCCTTGGATGAAGTGGTTGTGATTGGATATGGAACAACCAAGAGAAAAGATTTTACAGGCTCAGTATCTTCTGTAAAAATGGAAAATTCTCCAGTGGCTTTAGCTAGTAATAGTAATGCTTTGGAAGCATTAAAGGGGAGTGTTACAGGTTTAGATATTGGAGCAACCAATTCTGCTGGAGGACAACCTAGCATGCAGATTCGTGGGCAGAATTCTATTTCAGGTTCAAATGATCCTTTGGTGGTTGTAGATGGTGTTATCTTTTTGGGTAATTTGAACGATATAAATCCGAATGATATTGCATCTTATGATGTATTGAAAGATGCTACTTCTGCAGCAGCTTATGGTTCGCGTTCTGCTAATGGAGTAATTATGATTACCACTAAAAAAGGAAAAACTGGAAAGCCTGTTATTAGTTTTAATGCTACAGGAAGTATGCAAACTTGGCATTTGAAACCTGAATTAATGAACGGAGAACAGTGGTTGGAGGCAATAATGTCTGCTAATAATTATTCTGATTATAGCTTTTTAACACCGCAAGAAGCATTGAATGTGGAAGCAGGTAGAAGTATTAATTGGTTGGATGAAATATCAAGAACAGGTTGGATGCAAGATTATCAGGCTGCAATCTCTGGTGCTGGAGAAAAAATGAATTATTATATGTCTGCCTCTTATACAGGTAATCAAGGTGTTATTAAAGGGGATGATTTTAATAGAACGTCTGTTTTGATGAAAATCAATAGTCATATAACTAATTGGTTACAGATAGGGTTAGATGCTTCTTATTCACACATGGATTATTCAGGGGTAGGAGCAAGTCCTTGGACAGCTGTAACTATTACTCCTTATGGAATGAAGTATAGACCCAATGGTGAACTGGAGGCTGTTGTTGGAGGAGTAAGGGGTAGTAATCCTCTATGGGGAATTGATGATGAATCAAAGCGAGAAAATATAGATTATCGGGATAATTTACGAGCAAATGGTTTTGTGTTACTTAAATGCCCTTGGATAAAGGGGTTAGACTATCGTTTTAATTTTGCCGGGAATTTAAATTATAGAAAGGCTGGTGATTTTACCCATGAATCTAATTTTGTTCCGACGGGTTCTTATGATGATGATAGTCGTTATTCAATAGCTACTCAAAATAGTTATTTGAGTAGTGCAGGAGGTAATGTTGTGAATGAACGAACATCGAGTTACGTTATGGATCATATTTTGAGTTATAATCAGACTTTTGAAAAACACAATATTAGTCTTACTGCTGTAGCTACTAGGGATTTAAAGAAATATGAATATCAACAGTTAATAGGAAATGATTTTGCGGCATGTGGAAATACAACTTTAGGATTGAATGGTTTACATTATGCGACAACTCAGAAAATCGTATTGAATAATTGGAAGTTGACAAATGTAGGTTATTTTGCACGAGCTTCCTATTCTTTTAATGATACGTATTATGTTACAGGGTCGTTTCGTCGAGATGGAGCCTCTGTGTTTGGAGCGAAAAATAAATGGGGTAATTTTGGTGCTGTTGGTTTAGCTTGGCGTATTACTAATGAGAATTTCATGGAGAAAGTAGATTTTTTAGGCGACATGAAATTGAAATTGTCTTGGGGAAAAAACGGTAATCAAGGTTTAAGTCAGTATTCAACATTGTCACAGGTGGCAAATGGACAGACCGGAGGTGTGTATTATCCGTTTGGAAATACAGGGGAACCTTCGTATGGAATAAATCAGACAACCATTGGTAATACTTTATTAGGATGGGAAACAACAGATGCTTGGAATATGGGATTTGAATCAGCTTGGTTGAATAATCGTTTGTTTTTTGATATAGATGTATATTTCTCAAAAACATACGATCAGATATTCTCTCGAACTATTCCTATTATGACTGGTTTTAAAACAATGTTTTCTTCCATGGGAGAAGTGAAAAATCGAGGAGTTGAGGCAACTATCAGGAGTGTTAATATTCAGAATAAAGATTTTACGTGGTCAACCTCTGTAACATTTTGGCTGAATCGAAATAAATTGATCCATCTATATGGAGAAGATTTGGATAAAGATGGGAAAGAAGATGATGATATAGGAAATAATTTGTTTATAGGAGAATCAATTCATCCAATATATGGATATGAGCAAGATGGTATTGTTCAAACATCAGATACTGAATATATGG
>UMDC01007979.1_pt1 | contig 23663 bp, 19 predicted proteins | sample 1964391 | NCBI WGS metagenome assembly UMDC01 (sample SAMEA4835984, study PRJEB28245) | human gut metagenome | biome: gut microbiome; material: fecal sample | place: Denmark | collected 2008 | reverse complement strand
TTACATGCAAGATTACAGTCATGTGCTATATGAAGACATAAAGCCTTAACAACTGTAGGTCTGTCCTTAAAGTTATCAATATATGGTTCATATATATCTTCTGTAAAGAGCTGGCCTGCTTCCTTAAGTTCGCCAATCTCTTCATATGCCTCTTTAATATCCTGAACAGAATATCTGTCTCTAAGTGCATCTGTAATCTGCTCAAGAGTATTATTCTCATAAAGTCCTATAATATCGTATACCATGTCATCAACAACATGCACAGAACCGCTGTTGACATCTAATACGATGTTATAACCGTTATTCTTATACTGATGTATCATTAAAAAGCCTCCAAACCGTAAATGTTCTCTATACATTTACGAAAAATAAGAGAGTGCAGAATAGCTCGACACTCTCTTACTAAAAATACTAGTTATTCTTATTCTCACAGCTCTGGTTACCAACTGTGCAAGATGTCTTACATGCTGACTGGCATGATGTCTGGCACTCGCCACATCCGCCGTGCTTCATTGTATCCTTTAATACGCGGTTGCTGATTGTCTTAATATGTTTCACGACAATACCTCCTTCATATATTCAAATTATATCGTATTATATCATGTACAAGTCTTATTTTCAATCATTTATTCTAAAGATTTGTTCAGATAATTATTCTTCTTTCAAAAGTCTTTTCGCAATTTTTATGTATTTTGCATTAAATACAGCTACTTTTCTTATGTTTTCACATAAATTATTGTTTTATATTATTAAGATATGCTATGTATTAATATAGGAGATTATTATGTTTACATCTAAAGATTTAAAGAAGCTTATTATTCCTCTGATATTTGAACAGCTGCTGGCTGTCAGCGTAGGCTTTGTTGATACATTCATGGTATCAATAGCAGGAGAGGCGGCAGTTTCAGGTGTCGCACTTGTTGATAATATAAGCAACCTGCTTATTCAGATATTATCAGCTCTCGCAACCGGAGGTGCTGTTGTATGCAGCCAGTATCTTGGCAGCAGGAATATTAATATGTCCAAGAAATCTGCCGGACAGCTTATATTTATTATGAGTGCACTATCATCATTACTGATGGTTATCTCTCTCATAGGCAATCACGGTATCATCAATTTCATATTTGGCAAGATTGAAAAAGATGTATTTGTAAGTGCAAGTATATATTTCTATATAACAGCAATCTCATACCCGTTCCTCGGTGTTTATAATGCAGGTGCAGCACTTTTTAGAAGTATTGGAAACAGCAAGATAAGTATGAACACAAGCCTTATCATGAACATAATCAATATTTGTGGGAATGCTTTATTTATATTTGTATTTGATATGGGGGTTGCCGGTGTAGCTTTAGCCACTCTTATTTCGCGAATCATATCAGCCATAATTATTATTGGACTTATGTTCAGAACAGAATCAGCAATAAGAATAAAGACCTGCAAAGATTTTCTTCCATCACCTTCTATCATTAAGAAGATTCTGTCTATTGGTCTTCCGAGCGGATTGGAAAACGGCATGTTCCAGATAGGTAAGCTTTCTGTTTCAAGCCTTGTTTCAACATTTGGTACTGCTGCCATCGCTGCCAACTCTGTTGCCAATTCTGTTACAATGTTTGCCAATATTCCGGGTAACGCAATTGGCATGGCAATGATTACTGTTATTGGCCAGTGTATAGGTGCAAAGAAGCCTGATGAAGCCAAAAGATATGGAAAAAAACTTATGTTTATTGCATATGCAGGTATTCTTGCAACCAACATTGTAATGACAATAGTTGCCGTTCCTGTGGTAGGACTTTTCCATCTGTCACCGGAAGCAACCAAAACCGGTTTAAGCCTTATCCATTGCTTCTCAATTGTAGCAATATTCATATGGCCACTTAGCTTTACTATGCCTAATGCTCTCCGTGCTGCCGGTGATGCCAAATACACAATGATGGTAAGCATCTTCTCTATGTGGGCATTCCGTGTGGGAAGCAGTTACCTTCTTGGTGGTACATTAGGACTTGGCGTGCTCGGTGTATGGTTTGGTATGTTCATCGACTGGGGATTCCGTTCACTTGCATTCCTTATAAGATTCATCCGTGGAAAATGGACACAGAAGGCGGTTATATGATGATAATTATATGACAGTCTGATGTCTGTGAACTGTCTCTTAACACCGGATATCTACTGTCAGATGGACGACAAGTCGTCTAATTCTGGATATACAATGTCATTTGTGTGCTGAATATACTTATAAACTGTGTTAACCAGGTTATTTTACATATATTATTATGCCCTACCTATAATAACAATTAAAATGTATGATTAATAGGTAATATTTCTACTTAATTTCTTTTTAATCCAGCTTGAATAACGAAAAAGCCTATAAGATGTATGCATCTTTTACATCTTATAGGCTTTTTTAACGTTTATCTTAGTAGTTATTTATCAAAATTACCTATCAAGCACCCCATAATGCGACTACCTATAGGTATCACATCAATAAAAAAGTTCCTGCCAATCAGGCGCTTTGAGCCCGCCGGTACTTAATGAGCGTGTAACGCGAATTTAGTACCGCTGCGAGGCGAGAGCAGCGAAAGCGTGCCTGATTGGCAGGAACTTATTTTATTTCTTACCAACTTATTACTTCATGTCCGTCCTCTGTTACAAGAACCTGAATTTCCCACTGTGCTGAAGGAAGTCCATCTGCTGTAGATACTTCCCAGCCGTTCTTTTCATCTGTAACAACATTTACCTTACCCATATTAACCATAGGCTCTATTGTAAACATCATTCCCGGAGCCATAACCATATCTGTTCCTTTTCTGGTGTTGTACCCAACCCATGGGTCTTCATGAAATTCAAGTCCGACTCCATGGCCGCCGATTTCTCTTACAACAGTATATCCATTAGCATATGCATGGTCATGTACTGCCTGTCCCATATCGCCTAAGAAGCCCCAAGGCTTAACCTGCTCAAGTCCTAATTCAACACATTCCTTAGTAACATCAACAAGCTTCTTTACCTCAGGCTTAACATCACCTATACAGAACATTCTTGATGAATCTGAAAAATATCCATGAAGAATTGTAGAACAGTCAACATTTACAATATCACCTGACTTAAGGATAACATCCTTAGATGGAAATCCGTGGCATACCTGCTCATTAACAGATGTACACACACTGTAAGGATATCCTTCATAATTAAGTGGTGCTGGAATTCCTCCCATATCAGTAGTTACATCATATACAATCTTATCAATCTCAGCAGTGTTCATGCCTTCATGTATTGCTGCTGCAACCGCATCAAGGCATGCTACATTTATCCTGGCACTCTCTTTAATCTTCTCAATCTGTTCAGGTGTCTTGATTAACTTGTGTGATGGAACAATATGTCCAATATCCTCAAGATATCTTAACTTATCGTCAAATGCTTCATGACACGCTTTGTATTTCTTACCACTGCCACACCAGCAATGGTCGTTTCTTCCTAATTTCTTAATCATTGTTCTGCCTTCCTGTTACATATATTATAATCATACACAACTATAAGGCTTTCTTAATATTTTTTCAATATCTGTTTCAAATGATTAATCATTATGAAAATTGCAAGCTTTTTTTACAACTTTTTCTAAAATATTTTTATACTTACACTATACATAAAAATCAGTCTATAGAGGCTTATTTCCTCTGTTTTTAAGATTTAATGGCACGACAAAAAGACTGGCTGAAAGTCAGTCAAAAAAAGTTTATTAAGTTACACGGCTTTAAATCAGGTATTTCATTTCTTCTTTATATAAGTCCTTGGAGCTTCTATATCCGAACATTCTCCTTGGATATTCATTCACCCAGTCCTCTATCTGCTGTATTTCCTCTTCTGAATAGCCATTGATACTTGTTCCTTTAGGGATTTTCCTTCGTATCATTCTGTTTCCGTTTTCATTTGAGCCACGCTCACATGAAGCATAAGGATGACAGTAATATACCTTTGTACGCTTCTTTCCGGGATATACGCAGCTTCTCTCTATCCCTTCACAGTCTGCAAATTCAGTACCATTATCCACTGTTATGGTCTTAAACAGCTTATAGAAGACATCTCCCAGCTCTCTTTCAAGCTCATCCAGAGTTTCAACAACGGATTTTGATGTCTTATCCGGCTGCTTCTTTACAATAATGTTTCTCGTCTTTCTCTCTATTATTGTAAGAAGAGTACTGCCCTTTTCCCTCTTTCCTATCACTGAATCCATCTCCATATGTCCGAACTCCTCTCTTTCGAGTATGTCTTCCGGTCTGTCTTCTATGCTTGTTCCTGCACAAGCTTTCTTAATTCTGTGAATCTTCTTGTAATCTTTCTTATTCTTATTCCTTTTTACAGGAAGGTCTTTGTTGGTAATCTTCGTAAAGAATCCTTTGTCAATACTGTTGTACACCGTCTTGACGCATACGGATTCTTCATATTTATCCATTTCCCCACTGCGGACCATTGTTTCAATTGCTGCTTCCGGGCTGTAGCCCTTATTAACAATCTTTTCCTCGATTGCCTTTGCAAGCTTCTTATCTTTTAGTACTTTGGGTATTGTTCCCCTTGCGGAAACATTGTAATCTCTTTTCTCCTGCGCTATCTGTGTTGTTAAGTCGGATTTTGTATGTGTATATTTTCCCCTGTGCAGTTCATTATACACTGTCTTTTCGCATACTTTTAACATTCTGGCTGCCTCAATTACTGAATAGCCAGCCTTTAATAGTGTCTCCAGCTCAATACGCTTTGTGTAGGTCATTTCTTTATAACCTTTACGCATATAAATAACACCTCGCCTGTTATTGTTTTTAGCTGTCTTATATCTCAATCATATAATAATATTTATTCAAATATATTTCAATAAACCTGTAGTTCAATTGTGAAATGCAAATGTGACGGATTCCGTCACATTCACATATCATTTTATTTATTGTATGAATCGAAGAACTCCTTCATATCATCATAATTCATTGTAAACATCTGCCGTATGAATATATCAGGCATCCTGTTTACTATAGCCTTATTGATAAGGTCTTTCTGTTGTTCGCTAAACGAATTGAAATACATAACAACTCCGTCCTCTATTGTTGCCGGAACTGTTCTTGAAGATGTGACGGAATCCGTCACATTTTCTGTTACTGGCTTTGCTGTTTTCTTTCTGCCGGGCTTTCTGGTCTGCTGTCTGCTTTTTCTTTCAAGTTCATATAATCTCTTGATTTCTTCGCTTACTGCCGCTGTTATCTCATCATCAGCAGATGCAGATGAGCCAAGCTTCTGATATAAGAAATCTTCACTTGTCATATCTATTACAAGTGCATCCTCTGGAAGCTCACCTGTCTCTTCAAGTGCCGGAGTACTGTTGATTGTTACATATTTTCCTGTTCTTGGGTCTTTCATTGACTTGGCTTCCGGAGCATATCCTTTATTAGGATTTTCTTTATTAAGCCGCATTGCCTGCTTAAATGCAGATGTTTTTTCCGGTATCATTATATTTAATTCCGGGTGCTTCTTTCTAAGCTTTTTAGCCTTTCTGATTTCCTTTGCAGATGCGCCCCTGTCTTCCCAAGGGAGTGCTTTTCTATCAATTATAGGTCTTTCACCCTCCATGAATATTATGCACTTTTTGCGGTCAAGGCGCTTAACCTCCTGCGGAGTCATTAATTCCCTTCCCGCTTTATTATAGCTGCTGTTGTATGAGCTTCCATGCTTGCCGTCACCTAATGTATCGATAGTGGCTTTTCCAAGCAGCTCTGATATATATTTATGTGTATCAAGTGCGCCTGCTCCTGCTCCCAGATATATCATAACAGGGCAGTTATCCATGATAATCTCCCATTTATCTGCAGTAAACAATGCTTTTATCTGTGCAACCGATTGTAAAATAGGTATCATGCTTATGTTTCTGCTTCGGATCACACCCATTACCTGTTCTGTATCTGCCGGTCTTGCACCTGCATAGAACTCATCCATCCACATTTCAAGTGGTATAGGAAGCGCACCGCCATTTTCCTTAAAATCATCATCTGCCATTCTGCTTAATATGGTAAGAACCTGCGTGTAAACCATGGAGCAGACAAAGTTGTATGACTTATCATTATCATTGACACATAAAAACAATGCCAGCTTTTTATTTGTCAGGTTATCAAGCGTTCCTCCTACACCTGTTGCAAATTCCCTTATATTCAGGTCGTCATCTTCAAAGATTCTTTTAAGGGCGGCTGTTTCACAAAGTTTAAGCTTTGCATTTGTGATAATTATAATAGAACGTACAGTTTCACTTGCACCCTCTTTAAGTTTCCTGTAATCCCTTACAGCCGGATTATCTTCACTATCCTCTTTAGCAAGCTTATCCATCTTAAGCTGCAGAATCGTAGGAGGCTGTTTTCCCTTTTCAACCTTAACATCAGCTTTCTTGCTTTCGTCATTTACAAGCTTTAATACATTGTTAAATGTGCCTTTTCTGCCCTCTTTTCTTGCATACCACCACTCATAATAAAACACCGCCTGCAGATAAAGGGCAACTCCGTCATCCCAGAACGGGTCTCCTTTCATAGCATCAGGCGGTGTAAGTGACTGCTGTATGTTTGCTATAAGCTTTATTAAGTCTTCCTCTGTTTCGATATATGCAAACGGATTGTACCTGTCCGACATTTCAGGATTCTTAAGATTAAGGCATCTGACTGTATATCCCTTTTCTTTAAGATACAAGCCGTATTTAAACATCAGCTCTCCTTTTACATCCAGGGCAATTATATTCTTGCTGGCTTTAAGAATGTTGCTGGTTACAACAGATGTTGTCTTATATGTTCCGGCAGAACCTATTACAAGCATATTATTATTAGAAGGCTTGCTGTCCCCCTGTGTATCTACTTTTACATGCCTTGATAATATCCTGTTTTTACTGTCATCAGGATTTGCCCGGCGCTTGGTTACTTCGTAAGGGTCAGCCCATTCCTCACTTCCGTTCTGAATGTCAGAGTGGAAATCCCTGAAATGATACATTATATATGAGCATAAGAACACCCAAGCAATAACAGCCCAGCCTATACACATCATTGTCTTTTCATTGAAGAATCTTTTATATTCCCAGATATGATACAAAAGATAAACAACTTTATCTCCTATATTCACAAATGATAAATCTGGGAATGAAAACAGCCCGGAGGCAAATATTCCCAGAAAGACAAATGGTATAAGCAGAACCATATATGTACTTATCTGTACTTTATTTTTTGTAAACATGCAGTTCCTTTCCGTGACGGATTCCGTCACATTTTATATTCTCATTCCTGTGGTCTGTTCAATATCCGGCTCATCAGACATATCTTTTGTGACGGATTCCGTCACAATATTATTTTCTGACTGGTAACGCTCCCTGTTAATCTGCGCACCTATTATCTGGCTTTCCACATAGTTTATTAATGAACTTTCCCCGCCAGGCTCATTATTCTTAAGATATTCTATTAATTCATCTGTAGTATAGTTATCAAGTACCATTCCAATATCTGCATATGCACTATGATATGTATGTTCTCTGTTTTCTATAGCTTTCCTGACAGGCATACGGCTCTCATATCCGGCTTTTTCTTCTGCTACAACTGTGACGGATTCCGTCACATTCCCAGAAGCTTTATTTTCATATGAAGAAAGAAGGTCACCTGTACTCCCAAGAGCTGCCATCATCATATCCCTGCTGTGCTGTAATTCACCTGTGACAGATTCTGTCACAAGGGGACGAGATTCCGTCACATTGGGACGAGATTCCATCACATTTTCAGATGCCTGCTCTGATACATTCATATCTTTATCAAGTCTTAGCTTTTCAAGCTTATCTTCAATGTCGGTTATAAGACATGATGAGGTTTTTCTTATTGTTTCAAGAGAGGCTTTTAACTCGCTCAATTCCTTATCTGCCGACCATCCGGCTATATAACCGAATGAATAATCAGATGTATCTATACCAAAATGTTTGCATACTGTATATGCAACACTTTCAGCCTCTACCTCTTTTGTCCTTCTGTTCTTCTCTCCGGCATCAGCTGCATTGTCATTATGCAGTATTGAATGTGCTATCTCATGTATCATTGTTTTGACGGTCTGACTTTCGCTCATTCCTGATTTAACTGCTATGCTGTCTGTTACCCGGTTATAATAGCCATGAGCATCACCATCTATTTCCTCAAAGTGAATAGGAACATCTGATACTTCTTTAAGTGCCTGCATATACAGCGGGTAATCATTTATATTGCCCTCAAGGTCATGTGCCATGCTTGGCAGTTCCTTACCTTCCGTCTGTGAGACATCAAACACGGACACAACCCTGAATGATGTGAGCTTTATTTCTGTTTCTTCTTTTTCCGGATTACCATTCTTATCAAGGATTATTTCCCCGGTATCAGGATTTACCTTTTCGTGCAGAACTTTTCTTGTATAAGGAGCTGGTGCAAGTATCTTTATTGCTTTTTCGCCTCTTTTTACATGCCTGTCAAAGTTCTTTTCCCATGACTTGAAACCTGCTACAAGTGAAGCCTGCGGATTCTGCGCTGCAATAAGAAGCGTGTTATTTAGACTGTATCCATGGAATTTAGACATTGTGTTTAGATAACCCATGTATTTTTCACTGGTAAACATATCTTTTATTCCATCTTCAAGCTGCTGTGTTATTTCTTTTACACGGTCTTCACGGTTGTATGCAGCCTGCGGTTCTTCTATTACAGGCATAAGCCCATTGTAATCATCTGTCAGCTCCTTATCCTGTCTTTCCGGCTGCATGGTAAATTCAAGATTAAGATAATTTTCTGTAAAATAATTATCTGCTTCCGGCAGTACCTTCTGGCTTGAAAAGCTGAAATATTCTTCCTTATTCCCACCTACAATAATATGGTCCATCAGAGGAATATTAACCATGTCGCACAGCTGAATCATGCGGTCTGTCATCTGCACATCCATCTTGCTTGGTATGAGATATCCGCTTGGATGATTGTGTATGAGCATCATGCTTGCCGCATTGGATAATATTGCAGCTTTTAATATCTCTCTTGGGTGTGACAATGTACCATTCACAGCTCCGGCAGATACAAAGCTTACATTTATCGGTCTCATTCTGCTGTCAAGATTTATTATTCCTAACACCTCTCTGTCAAAATCCCTCATCTGTTCTGACAGCGCCCTTACAACGCTGTCTGGATTGCTGAATGGTTCATCTGACACAAGTGGTTCTCTGCTTCTTACAAGTCTTACGGCTACATTATCCAGTTCAAACGCCTTTTCAGGTTCATCAAGATTCTCCTGCGCCTTAACTGTATCTATGTTCATCTTCCTTCACCTCTTTCCTGTCTATCCCATCCATCTTATCTGTAAGGGCTGTGAGGTCTGCCGTTACAAAGAAATCCTCCGGCTGTTTTTCTATGTACTCTTTAAGTCTTGTTATCTGGATATCCATTTGCTTATTCCTCCATACAAAAAGACAGACACTTTTATGTGCCTGCCTTATAATCTTGGTATTGCTTCTTTATATTCTTCTTCCGTTTCCTGCATTTCACATGTGACGGAATCCGTCACATTAGGACGAGATTTTGTCACTTCTGTTTCTGTATTCTGTGATGCTTCAAGCACTTTATTTGATGCGTCAAGTGCTGCTGTAAGCCCATCAACACATGCCGTAAGGTTGTTCTTTTCTTTATCCTCAAGTGCTTTGGTCATTGCATGCCTGTACTCATTTATATCTTCCATTGAAAGCCATTCCGGTTTATCAGCTTCTGAAAATGAGTTCCACAGCTTTTCCATTGCATCACAATGAGCCGCAACATTCTTATAGTACAGTGCATCTTCATTTCCAGCTCCGTACCCAAGGAAATATTCACAATCCTGTTTCAGCCTGCCAAGCATCCGGTAATCATTTTCCCTTGTATGTCTTGCAAACGGCTCTGCACATCTTACATCTTCTGTTACCTTCTTATCTGGCTCTCCTAAGATTTCCCCGAACTCATCCCTATATGCTCCTGTATATAGATTTAAACCGCCTATTCCATTATTCTCATCAAAATACAGCTTTCCGTTTTCATCTTCATAACAGGGAACTTCCATATATCCGCCAAAACCTGCGTATTTTACATCTAACATATTATCATCCTCCTATCTCACATGTGACGGATTCCGTCACATTAGGACGAGATTCCGTCACACTGGATTTTTACATCACAAAAAAATACCTCTTAAATCTGTTGTTATTTCCTCATCCAGCTGCGGATGGGCTGCCTCAATGGTAGTTTCTTTTAAATCTTCTGCATCAAGAATGATTTCTGAATTATGATATTGCTCCTCAACATCCTGTATTGCTTCCTGCAGACTTGCAGCTTTCGTGCTTACCACTTTCTGCAGAACCTCTGTTATCTCAATATCATATTCACCCCTGTTGTCATTTTTTGTGCTGTGCATTGTGACGGAATCCGTCACAATCCTGTCTTCATAAAAATGTGTCCATCCTTTCATGACATCTGAAATCATACTGCTTAATTCTTCTGGTGCATGTGTGAACTGTATCTTATCTCCCTGCCATGTTCCGTTAGTATGATTGATTCCGTTAATCAGCTTTATTCCCCTTGCCGGAGGCTCCCATTCTGACAAATTCTTGGTATAGTCATCCAGCAGGTAGTCATCTGGTCTTATAAGCCCCGGAACTGCAACGCTCTTGTCTGTTCCGCATGGTACAAAGAGTCTCTTTTCCTGCGGCAGCTCCGGCAGATATTTATCAAGCCAGGCATTTTTTTCTTCAAGTGCATAGCGGCTGTCTGTCAGATATGCAGACAGTATATATACATCAATATCATTATCTGCAATAAGCTGCTTTATTGCTCCTAAGACATTTTCATTAGGCTTAAGGTTAATGAAGTAATCTTTTTCGTATAGTGTTTCCAGTGTATCCACAGTCTTAAACTCTGCAAGTGTTCCGTCCATATCCACGAACAGTCTCTGCCTGTCTGTAATATGTACTCCGTTGTAGATTGTCTTAAGCATTGTTTCTGTCTCTGCCTTTCCTGCTTCGGTCATCCAGGATTCCTTGTCTCCAACAATCCACTTAAACAATTCAAAGCTCTCACATTTTCTTGCAAGGTCTTTATATACATTCATCTTGTCATCTGATATATCCATGGTTTTATCCTCCTCTCATGTGACATCAATGTTACATTGTGACGGATTCCGTCACATTTAAAATCACTTTACCGGAGCAGCTTTTGGCACTGGAGCAGCTTCAAGTGCCTTCGATATGTTTCTTGTAAGTTCAGCATTGTTGCCGTGCTTATCGAATTTTTTAAACAACTCTTTTCCGGTCTTGTATGTAGTTCCGCCATCCGGCTCACCTTTTACCCACAGCTTCGCCGGCTTCTGGTTGTTTACAAATGCAACATATCTTGCCTTGTCTTCATCATTTACAGCAAAAACCTGGTTCTTTGGAAGCATTAATGTCTGCTCTCCCATAGTTCCCGGCACTGTACAGAAGAAGAAGTTAGGAAATCTCTGCTCAAGCTGTGCATTGATATCGTGACGGTCAACAAGTGTTTCCTTATCAATGGATATTTCTGAAAATGCCATGTTGCCTCTTAATGCTTGACAGTTTACATTCCTGCTGTCCTGTATTTCCATATCCCATTTCTGCATTGCTTTCTCTGCTTCTGTTGCTTCAAGCTGTTCAAACTCCGCAACCTGTGCCTTAATTTCATCTGATGCAGACTCCATGTACTCATCCGGGCTTCTTCTTGCAGTGTTTAAATAATCATCTTCGGAATATATCTTCATGTCCGGTACACCTGTGACGGATTCCGTCACATCTGCAGAAGCATTTTTTATAAGAGAGTGTTTATAGCTCTCATAGCACTGCTTTGTTGTATTTAAGTCTGCCGTAGCAACCCTTAACTGCTTTTCTCCATCATCCGGTATAAGGTCAGGAAGCTCTGCAAAATTTACTTTCGTTTCTGTAAGTGCATTTTTCATTACATCAAGGGCTGCATCCGGAACAGACACTATTGTTGTCTTACCGTTTGTAAGATTAATAAGGTCGTTTGAATTAAGTTCCTTATCAGATGTAAGGTTTGCCTTGATATAGTCAGTAAACATTACATTAAACTTCTGCTCATCTTTTCTGGCAATGCTTACATGCACCGCCTTATCCTCATCATTTACAGATTCCAGTATGCAGTATTTCACACCTGCTTTATCAAGATAATTTTTAATATTTCCGATCGCAGCTTCTCTGGTATCACTTTCCTTGAACGGAACTCTGAATATGCTGTAATCACCGCCTGTCTCCTTAAGAAACTTTGTGAAATTTTCTGTGATATCCTTGTCAAAGAACTTTGCTTTTACACCCCTTGCCATGAACTGTATAAGCTTTATTGTTGCATACATTGCCGGCTGGCTTATCTTAAAGTACATTTTCATGCCTCTTGCAATTTTCCCATAGTCAGCATAAATGCTGTTGCTGTATTCACTCATTGTCATTTCCTTTCCGTGACGGATTCCATCACATTTTATATTCTCATTCCTGTGGTCTGTTCAATATCAGGTTCATCAGTCATATCAGGTGTATTCTCACTGTCTGCACTGATTCCATCCGTGATATCAGTTGTGACGGATTCCGTCACATTTTCGGATGCAGTCTTTTCCTGCTCATATTTTTCTTCAAGCTCCTTTACCGCCTGAAAAGCTTCCTTTGCTGTTGCATACATAAGAGGCTCACCCTTTTCATCACGGACATAATCAGCAGCCAGGTTGTCATATATTGCAAAACCAGCCGTCCTTGTTGCCGTCTGCTCATCAAGATATCTTCCCCGGTATCTCTCGGATGGATTAAGCTCCTGCAGCATATCCAGTATGGCTGCTTCTGATTTTGCCGCAGCCTTATAAAGCTCCTGAAACTTTCCGAGGCTTTCTTCCAGTTCTGCCGCTGTTGTTCTCGGTCTGTACTCACCTTTCCTTAAAGCGGCACTTGATGCGTCAAGTACATTGGCGCACAGTGTAAGCTCGCTGTCTGTCAGTATCTCTTCCCCAGCTTCCACTCTCATCATTTTTTCTGGTGTAATAAGAAGAATATTAGCAAGCTCCTGTGTTGTCATGTTGTTATCCTGTCTTAACCTGCTTATCAGGCTTCCATATACATTTTTGTCCATATACGCTCCTTTCTTAAAAAGGACAGACAATTTTACATGCCTGCCCCTTGATTAATATTGATATGTGCTTATGACGGTTTCCGTCACAATGTGACGCAACTCGTCACATTATAATTTAGGATTATCATTATCCGGCTTGATATCCGGCTGTATTTCTCCCATCTCTTTAAGTTCATTGATTCTTAAGTTTCTTACCTTGTCAATCTGCTTATTGATGCAGTATTCTGTACCTTTTTCAAGCTCATGTTTATCTGCATCATATATGCTTACCGAATATCCTAATATTTCCTCATCCTCAAGCGTTTCATTAACCTCGGATACCATTTCCATGATTGACTGCAGTGTTTCAGAATCTGGCTGGAACGGACTAAAAGTACTCGCAGGACTTAATATAGTATTACCAACAGGAAGTGTTATAACTTCATGGATGGATGAAGGAATAACAAAGAAGTCATTACCGCCATAAAGCTCTGATACTCTCTGTCTTACATTATCATCCAGAATAAGAGATGCGCCTCCTGTTTTATTTGCGTTGGTTACGACAAGCATTGTCTCTGGCATAGCTGAAATCTCAAAATCAGCATTCATGTTAGAAAATATGTCACTCATGGAATTTATTGATACAGATGTGACATTTGTCATAAAATTTACCGTCCTTTCTGTCTGGATTAGATAATAATTGTGACGGATTCCGTCACATTTTTGCATAAAAAAAGGACTTAAAACAAAGGTGCAAACCTGCCTAAGCAGATTCACACCTGTTTTAAATCCTCTTTTTATACTTCTTGCAAGTATAATGTAACACATCTAATTAGTCTCATCCAGTCTCATTTAGTCTTATTTATCTGTGTTCCTTACACTTAATGCAAGTATAGAGTAGCATATCTAATTAGTCCAATCTAGTCCAGTTTGGTACAATCTGTATCAAAAATTCTATTTTGAATACATACAAGGAAATTGAAAGGGTTTTTGCAATATTTTACAATGTTATTTTATCTTTTTCCTGTAGTAATTCGCCAGGCGTTCCATCATTTCAACATCCAGCTCCGGTCTTGCGATTCTTCTTATTTCTTCATATGCAATACCATCTTCCATGCAGCGCATCAGGAAGTCTTTCTGTTCTGCAGAAAAGCGTTTATCCGTTGCAATCTCTTTTACAAATGCATCATATATGTAAGCTGCATTTTCATCCTTCCTTTTTCTTTTCTCAAACAGTCTGTGTAATCTGCCTGTTTTCTTATCAGCTTCATCTTTTGCAGAAGCTGCACTGCTCATATTTATTCTGTCCTGTGCCTGTGAAAGCTTATATTCAAGATTCTTTATTTCCTGTCGTGCCTCATCACGCTGTGTCATCATAAGTTTGTAGGCTCTTTCCTTTTCATTAAGCGTAAGCTGGTACTGCTCCATAAGCTTCTTCTGTGTTTCCTTCTCCTTATCATATGCAGCCTTGACCTGGTTCTGGAACAGGTCTCTTATCTCAATATTTGCCTGCGTCACTTTAACGGCAAGGTCGTTAGCTTCCTTTATCTGTGAAGCCAGTTTGTCATTTTCCATGTATGCTTCTGAATTGTAATTCTGTACGGCATCATAAAATGTATTTTTATTAGCATTATAGAGTCTCTTTAGTCTTTCTGTATTCCTGACCGTTACTATTGCATATATCATTCTCTGCACCGTGACGGAATCCGTCACATATTCAGATATGATATCCGGTACTTCAATATTAAAATAATCTGCTATTCCTGTTACAAGTTTCTGTTCCTCTGTAAGTTCCATATTTTATAATCCCCCTTTCGGTACATTCTGTGTGACGGAATCCGTCACATTTTCGGATGCCTGCTCTGATATATTATCCTGAACTGCCTTTGTATTTTTCATTGACCTTTCAGCAGCGATTTTAACCAGCGGTCTTTGCGTGACGGATTCCGTCACATCTGCTTCCTTTATGATTCTTGAAAGTATTCTCTTTTCTGCGTAGAGCATTTCAAGTCTTTTATCATATTCAGAAGCAGTTGTTAAATTTCCTTTTACAATGTCCGGATGAGCTGCTTCTATTTCTTCCAGCCTGTCAGACAGCGTTTCGTATTCTTCATCTGTCATTTCTGCCCTGGCATTAATAAGTTTTCTGTAGATGTCTTCATACTCATTTTTTACTCTTAAATCGTCTACATTAATATCTGCGTCAGAATATGTCCTGTCGCCTTTTAAATCCTTTACTGTCTTTATCTCCTGCTTTACTGCATCCAGTTTTTCCTTTGCCTGTTCCACGCTCTTTATATCGTTATCCAAAATGTAATTACATTCTTCAAGCAGCTTATCGATTCCGATCAAATCCTGTCTTACCCTTATCTGCTCTTTTAGCTGCAAATCAAAATAGTGGTACTGGCTTGCCTGTCCGTAACGCATTATTGCACACACCTGAAATCTTGAGTCCTTGTGTTCCGTAATAGTAGTAAGCCTATCCTTTACATATACGGTATCAGGTGGAATTATATCTTTATCCGGCTGCATGATTCTTCTCTTAATATCTGCAAATGTATAACCGACTCCTAAGTTATAATCCCTTCTGGCTCTCTTGGAAGTCTTTCCATCAACCTCTTTCATTGCCGGATGATGATATGATATATAATCACCATGCTTTTCAGACTGGCCTATGCGAATGTCATAACCCATTCTTCTCATTTCTTCAAAATATTCATGCAGATTATTTGATACGGACACCGCCATATCTATATCAAGCCTTATTATCTTTTTCCAAGTAAATTTATCTGCTTTGCCTGCAGAATGTTCTGCATAAGATTTTCCTTTTCTCTTTGAAGATTTATCATACTCAAGTCTTCCAAGCCCATACTTTTCTGTAATTTTATCCGTGATTGGCTGGATGTATTTCTCCCAGTCTCCGTTTACATATCTGTACTTGCTTCCGTCCATTCTGCCGACAGAATTAAATACAATGTGACAGTGCATGTGTTCATGGTCGTTATGAACAGCAAAGACATATTCGTAACCATCACCAAAATATGCTTCACAAAATTCTTTTCCGACTTTAAAGCATGTAGCTTCATCACATGCGCCCGGTGGAAATGATATTACATAATGATATCCCTGCCTGCCGTTCTCTTTTCCATATTCTTTTTTTGTACTCATCATGCAGTCGTATATTTCATCAGGAGTAACCCCTGCATTGCTTCCTACCCACAGACCACCTTCTGTTTTATCAGGATTCATTATGTATTTTATTGAATTAATAAGATGCTGTGATGGTCTTCCCTTTGCAGCTTCTTTTATATTTTTAAGTATCGTTGTCGCCATCTACTGCCTCCAGTCTTATTTTAATATCATCTATCTTTTCATCAGCCTGGGTAAGAAGTTCTTTCATGTGTTCAACAGATTCCTTGTCATTATATGCGGTAAGTCTTAATAACCCCTGATGAAATTCTGTGCGTAGCTTGCGGAGTTCGTTCATGATTTCCTTCAATTGTCTTTCATTATTTTCATAAATTAGCTGCGACCTCATGAAGTCACTCTTTCTTAATCCGTCCGATTTTTCTTTCGCTTTTTTATAAAGTGTATCAAACTTTTCGTATTCATTTTCTGTCATGCGCACAATGATTCTTATGCTGTGCCGACCTTCCTTTTTATCCATACATCAATCCTTCCTGCAGTAAAAAATGGAATGGCATTTATTTCTGCCATCCCATTTTTATCATGCAATTTATTTAGTATGTCTGATGATTATATGTAACGGAGTCCGTCATATTTTCTGTCGTGCTTTCATTAATGCTTTCAGAATTATTATCATCATTTTCATTAGAAACTTTTGAACTTTCACCTGCGTTTTCGTTTGCAATCGCAAGAAATTTCTTAAGCATCTCGTCTGTCACTTCTGTTCCAAGTTTTTCTTCCAGAGTGGAAATGAAGTTCTCTCCCATCTTCTGTTTTTCCTGCACCTGTAACAGATGCTGCTGCTTTTTCAATTCAGCAAGTTCCTTTTTCTTGTCAGAAATAATTTTCTGATATTTGCTAATTTCATTTTCAACCTTTTCAATCTTTTTAGATAATGCTGACAGTGTCATATTCTTTTAATCCTCTCTTTCTCATTTCATTATTTACTATCTGCTGTCTGAATCTTAACTCATCACGCTGTGGTGTTGTCATATGTGATAGTCCTTTCATAATCCAGAGTGTTTCCCTTCCTGCATATTTTTTTGCAACACGCTTCTCACACTCTGTAATCATTTCATCAAATGTTCCTTCAAAGTCATACCAGACGAACACCATTTCATCAGATGTAATCATTATCTTTTTATCAGGAACTGAAAACTTTGCAATTATATTTTCTGCATTTCTAAGCAATGCTCCCTGATGCTTTTCTATATCGAGTGTCCAGCAGAAGTTGTTCCATCCGTTGCTGGATGGGAGGCTTGCCGGAATCCTTTTCGTTACATACTGCGTATAATATCTTATCTCATCCGGTGCAGCTTCTACATACGGCTCTCCAAAGAATCCGGTACAACTGGGAGACTCCTTTGTAGGTGTCGCTGCAAAAAGTTTTAGAAGATTTTTCTCCGGTTCGGATATATTTTCAATGCAGCCGCCGGATATTTTTTCTTCAATTATTTTCACCTTCTGCTTTAACTTTTCGATTTCTTCATAGACAATTTCCAGTTCCTCTGATGAAATGTTTTCATCTGGTTCTTCAAAAATTTCCGAATTATTTTTCACTTCATCCTGTGACAGAACCTGTGGAAGAACCTCAATAATTTCTTCTGTAATTTTTTTAACCCTCACTGGAAATTCTTCTTGTGAATCTCCATTTTCTGTTACTACTCTGCTTATTGCATTGATAACAGGACGAAGCATTGCATCAATTGTTTTCGGCATACTCCACCCATCCGGCTGCATGATTTCTAACGCACTGTAGATATCATCAGATACTCTTACTAACCTTGACATTTTCACTGTCTCCTTTCTTATCGTTGCCTGTTACATCTGTTACAAAATGTGTAACATGTGCTGTTACATTTTTGTTACATGCCTGTTACACTGTTACACCCTGTTACATTTTTGTTACACCCCTGTAACACAGAGCCTGTCTGCGTGTAACAGATTTTGTTACATTTTCGCCCTCTGTTACACTTTTTCCACAATTTTTCCTACTTCTTTTTGCAAGATACGCATTTTGTCATACAAAATCGCCCCTTAAAAAGTGGCTTGCAACCTTGTTAGGGAGTATCCCTAAGACCCTCTGGCACAGCACATGGCACAGATATTTACATTTTTCCATCACACTTTTATTTTCCTTCATGAAAATTTTCTCCTTAAATTTTCTAAAAACCGGAACGCTGATTTTAAAAATCTGCGCTCCGGTTTTTGCGTATTCTTGTAAAAGGCTTTAAATATTTTCTTAAAAAAATCTTCCGATTTTTTTAGGGGGCTTAAATTAATCCGTGTAATTTTTCATATAAATTTTCATTGCTTCATCCAGAGAAATATCTTCATGGTCTGTTGCATATCTGTAAAACTCGTCAAGAAGATTGATTGATGTACTCATCCTTATAAGCTTGATGTCTTTATTATTTTTCACCTCGTCTCTTAAGAAAGATGTGATAGCTTTTTTCGTTTCAATCTCTCTGCTTCGTGAGTACAGAAGTTCTTTTGTACAGCTCATCATCTGCATGAAGAACAGTTCATATTCTGTATTAATCTTTGCTAAAATTTTATCTGTCATGTCCGTTTAGTCCTTTCACTTTTAATCATCACTTTCACTGCCAGCATCTTCAATTCCTTTCACTCTTCCGACATGAAGCTGGTTCGTTTTATGCCACTCATCTGTTGCACTGTATATTCCAACCGGGTCTCCTGCTTCAAAAACTTTTCCGTTTCCAAGGTAGATTGCCACATGTCCTATCTCCCCATCAGAGGTTTCATTTTTATAAAAAATCAAATCACCCGGCTCTGCCTTGTCTGCTTCAATTTCTTCACAAACTTCAAACTGTTCCTTTTCAAGTCTCGGTAAATCTATGCCTGCCTGACCGTATACATATTGTACTAGACCCGAACAGTCAAAGCCTCCATCATCAGGAGTGCTTCCACCGGATATGTAATCCCAGCCGGAATATTTCATTGCTTCGTCAACAATTTTCTGCACCGTTGTATTTTTATAATTGTATATGTACTGATTAACAAGCTGTACATAAAACATATTTCCGTAGGCATAACGCCATCCACCATTGTAATCAATGGCTATCTGGTTTTTATAATCAACCTGTCTGCCTCCGGATTTTTCCTCTGCAAATGCAATTGCCAAATCAAGTGTGTACACTTTTCCATTTTCAGCCACATAATCAATGAAACCTGTTCCATAATTGTAAGCCTGTATTGCTGTATTTATGTCACACTCTTTTTCAGAGGCTTTTGTTACACATGAAGCAAAATATTTTGAACCTTGTGCAATCGACTCCTGTGGTGTCTTAAAGCTGTTAGGGGGAAGTCCTGCAGATTCTGAGGACTGCATAACATCAGTTCCTATTCCATGTGATTCAACTTCCATTATTGCCATAAGATAATTCACATAGTCTTCTATCTTTTCATTTGCTGCAGCATCTTTTACTTCATCAGAATAGCTTATTGTATTATCTGATAAAAGTTGTCTGTATAATCCTGCAATGACCTGTGCAGATGATGCGTCCCTAACAGCTCCGGCAATTGATGATATAAGTGCAACAAGAAGCGAAACAATCACTATAACAACAGCTAACACAATAAGCAGTGGAATAAAAACAATTCCAAGCTGTGATATTAAAGCTGCTGCAAATGCCATGATTACCGCTGTTATTTTCTGTATAACTCCCATATCTGATTTTGATATTGCAATATCAGATGAATGTTCTGTCTCGTAATCCGCAGGCTCTGATTCAGATTGTGCTGCAGCTTCCTTTAATGTATCAGAATATTTTTTAACTGCCTCCGTAGCCGCCTTTGCCACTTCACTTGCTCCTCCGGTGCCGGCGGCAGCTCCAGTCTGGGCCGCTGTTTTTGCTCCGGTTCTGGCTGCTGTTGCCGCCTGCTTTCCTGCATTTTCTGCACTCTCTGTTGAAGTTTTTAATGCTTCCTGACGGCTTATGTTCATTGAATTATCATCAGAAGTCCTTAAGGAATATCCTCTGCTTTCTGCATCTTCATGTGAATTGCTTCTGCGCTTTTTATTATCGGTCCGGGTATTATCTGAACCTGCAGTATCCATGTTGCTTTCAAAAAATGTGACGGAATCCGTCACATCCTTTGAAAATATTTTTGTCTGTGCATCAAGATTTTTCTTAAACCTTTTATACTCCGGCGACTGTTTAAAGACTTCAAATGCCCTCTTTTGCTGTGACGGTGGAAGTGTCGAAAAAGCTTTGTATTCTTCTTCTGTCATATAATTTTCTACAGACAGTTTTTCGTATTCAGGCTTCGGTATTTTTAATCCACTTTTTCTTATCTCTTCCTGAACCGGATTAGTTATTTTTCTCTTTGAGCCAAACTGTACTGTTGATTTTATATTCACTTTTTCATCAGCAAAATTAATTCCCATATGCAGCCTCTTTCATTGCAGCTTCCTTCATTTTTTCCTGTCGTGCCTTTTCGGCTTTCTCATGGAAGTTTGTTGAAAAGACTTCATAGAGAGGATTATCTTTACTCATAAGGCTGTCTAAAATTATTACCTTCTTGCCCCATACCATCACCGACCTTCCGGGTCTGTCACTCTTTAATGCCTCGTACTCTGCCGTTGTCAAATCCTGTATCTTTGAAAGCCTTTCTGCATCTTCTCCTGCCTGCTGGAAGAACATCTTATATCCGCAATTCTGAAACATATCCCTTAAATCAGGATTTTCCAGTGCCCTTGTAAGATTCTGCATTGCAAGGGTAACTATGCCTCCAAACTTTCGGTATGTGATTACTGCATCCAGAAGTATCTGTGCTGATGAAGCATTCTTGGTTACAACCTGCGTTTCATCGACAACAAGTCTTGTAGCCTTCTGCAGCTCCTGGTTATAATTCATCCTGATCGAAAGGAAGAACATTATTGATATCATTACTGGCTGCCAGTAATTCTCATCAACATTCTTAAGTCCGAACGCAACAAGTCTGTAGCTGCTTATATCCACATCAGACGGATAAGCAAACATGTCATACACACCTTCCGTATAGCTGTAAAGGCAGTTTACCATCTCATGTATTATTGCTTTATCATGCTTATTATCATTGGCTTCCTCAAGGCTCATTAACTCCTTACGCACGTCTTTAATTGTTGGCTGAATCAGCGTCCTTCCTGCAAAGACTTTCTCATACACCTTCTGAACTGCCTGCTCAATGAAGTTGCTGTGTTCCTGCGTATATACAATCTTTTTCATTACAGATTCCGTGAAGCTTGTCGCCCATTTTGTAACATCCGCAATAAACAGTTCCCTGTCCTTCTTTGTTCCGGCTTTAAACAGGCTTAACGGTACTTCCATAGGATTTATATGTATATCTGATTTAGGTGTGAAATCAAGGAACAGACCGCCGTACATGGCGCATACATTCTGTGTCTCATTCTGCGGGTCTATTATCTGGATATCATCATCTGTGGATAAAAGTGTCTGGGTTATTTCTGTCTCCTTTATAAGATAACTCTTGCCGCTTCCTGTCGGTCCTATTATTATTCCATGAGGAGAGGTTAATGTCTTACGGTTGGCAAACACAAGATTCTTGGTAGTGTTGTTGATTCCGTAAAATATTCCTCCCGGTTCTGTAACTTCCGGTGCAAAGAACGGCTGCAGTGCTACCAGGGAAGATGTGTAAAAGCTTCGCATCTTCTTTACCTGTCTTACACCTGTTGGAAGTGCTGTATTAAATGCCTTAAGCTGCACATAATTATATGTCTCAAGATATGCTCCTGCGTTCTTTCCTGTACGCTGTATTGACTCTATCCTTGCAGCAAGCTCATCCTCACTTCCAGCGGTAACAACAACTAAAAGACCTGCCTGTATACATTCCTCTGAATCATCATCCAGCTGGTCCATATATCCTTCAAGCTCTGCTTTCTTCTTTTTCTTGTTGTAGGATATTCCGGTAACAGACTGGTTGTTGCTCTTCTTGGAATCAGCTTCCTGGCTGATTGCCCTCTCGTTGTTTCCATATGCACTTCTTAACATGCTTCTTGTTACCGCATGCTCAACAGGCGCATAATCTATTGTCACAAAGGACTGGTAAGCTGTATCAGATATCGTATGTATAAGCTTTCCCTCATCAAGTGCTGTATCATAATCCCTGGCAAACAGCACTGATACATATGTGTCATTATTAAACATGAGGAAATCCCTGTACTGGTCTACTGATATAGGAATGACATCATACAATGCATCATGGCTGAAATCATATTCCTTCTTTTCTTCCTGATAGAAGAAATTGCGAATCATGTTAAGCCTCTGTTCAGCCTTCATTGGTACTATTATGCTCCTCATTGCGCCAAACAGTCTTTCAAGCTCCGTATCCATTGCAAGAAAGTAGCTTCTTGCCTCATCATATGTTCTTGTCCTGACTGTTATTGTAAGTGTAAGGACTCTGTTTAAGTCGTGCAGGTCAGAATCTTCCATCTTCTCTTTAATCCACATGCTTATTCCCTTGCTTACTTCCGGATAATCACTCCTGTTAATATCTGTGAATATATCATTAACGAACTGTGTCATGTTCTGATACTGGTTAGACACTGTTATCTTAAATGATGTACTCATTCCCTTTAAGAAATCCATCAGGGAAAGAAGGACATTTGCCTTGTCCTCATCATCTTTATTGACATATGATATATCTGTAAATGTGTAACATCTGTCATAAAGTACAGCACCCCTGCCAGTTCCCTTTTCAATCTGGAATATGCCGTTAGGATATGCCTTATGTATAAACAATGATTCCCTGGTGTTCTTAGGTGTTTTAACTGGTGCTGCAGTAAGTGTTATGCTGTCACTGAATCTTTTCGCCGGATTCATATAAAATGCCATGGTTAAGCCCCCTTTCTTCTGCTTTCTGCTTTGTTTTTGTTATCAGTGTATCCTGTAATCCTGAATCTTCTGTCTGGTTCTGTCTCTTCTGATTCATACAGAAGTCTTTTAGTATTGCCTGTATACATATATTCTTTCACAAGCTCTTTGACTGACAAATAGCCCTGATACTTGTAAAAGCCTATGAATATGACTGGTGCAGCTACAGGAACTGCACAATATATTGCTATCGTTATCGGTATCTTAAACCCAATCACAAGCCCGGCAACCACTGCACCCGCACATAGAAAACCTTCTGCAATATGTACAATATCTGTCATAGAAAAGCCTTTCCAGAAATCGTTTTTATACTCTTTCAGGAAATCCTTATTTATGTTAATTTTCATCTGCTTTCATTCCTTTCTGTGTGACGGAATCCGTCACAATAATTATCTTAAATCAAATGCCCTCTTTAAGAAGTTGTCGCTTGATTTTA
>UMDC01031270.1_pt1 | contig 24105 bp, 14 predicted proteins | sample 1964391 | NCBI WGS metagenome assembly UMDC01 (sample SAMEA4835984, study PRJEB28245) | human gut metagenome | biome: gut microbiome; material: fecal sample | place: Denmark | collected 2008 | reverse complement strand
GCGTTGCTGACTGGCGTAACGAAGTTCAGTAAAGTAAGCGTATTCAGTGACTTGAATAATATAGAAGATATAACGCTTATCCGTGATTTTGCAGGCTTGTGCGGTATCAGTGAAGAGGAATTATATGCGACATTATCGACGGATATTCAAGAGTTAGCAGAAGCAACCGGCATGAGTTATGAGGATACTTGTCGCAGACTGAAGGAACAGTATGATGGTTATCATTTCGCTGAACGTACATCCGGTATGTACAATCCGTTTAGTTTGCTAAATGTATTGAAGAGTAAGCAATTCCGTAATTACTGGTTCGAGACGGGAACACCGACGTATTTAGTGGAACTGTTGAAAGAGAATCATTATCCGTTGGAACATCTGACGTATGAACAGGCAACAGCCGATACCTTGACCGGCATTGATACGGTGGATTCATCTCCGATTCCGGTACTTTATCAGAGCGGTTACTTGACGATCAAGGATTATGATCCGGAATTTGAGACTTATACATTGGGTTTCCCGAATAAGGAAGTGGAAGAAGGCTTTACCCGCTTCTTGTTGCCTTATTATGCGCATATCCGTTCAGGAAGTTCGGCTTTCCATATCGTGAACTTTGTTAAGGAAGTGCGTTCGGGTGATATAGACGGATTCATGAAACGTCTTCAGAGTTTTTTCTCGGATACACCTTATGAGCTGGTACGTGATTTGGAATTGCATTACCAGAATGTTCTGTTCATCATCTTCCGTTTGGTTGGATTTTATACACAGGCTGAATACCATACATCGGAAGGTCGTGTGGATTTGGTTATCCGCACGGACCAGTTCATCTATGTGATGGAATTTAAGTTAGACGGCACGGCGGAGGAAGCCTTGCAGCAGATAGAAGAAAAGCAGTATGCTTTGCCTTTCGCCTCCGATTCGCGCCGCTTGTTCAAGGTAGGTGTGAACTTCAGCAACGCGACTCGGAATATCGAGAAATGGCTGGTGAGATAACCGGCTCTTATCTGTTATCGGTTACTTCTTTTCGTGTTCCCGGATGAATTGCAAGAGTAATGGGAAGGAAGGTGCTGCCATGTTCCCATGATCATACCCGTCCAATTCATACAGTGTTACATCCGGATGTCCTAATAACTTGAATAAACGGTGGAAGAATGCCTGCTCTTCATATCTTCCGTACAGTTCCTTTTCCCTGTCTGCTGAGATAATCAGGATAGGCGGACAGTCTTTCCGTACATAGTAAAGCGGAGCTATCGAGTCGATCAAAGGTTGTAATGGTGGCATTCCCATGCGACGCCGGGCTTCAAAGTGCGTAATGACTTGTCCGCTGAAGGGAATCAGTCCGGCGATTTGATCGGCATCTTTTCCGTATTTCTTTAATAAGCTTTTATTCAATCCTACTAAATCGATCAGATAACCTCCGGCAGAATGACCGGATAAATAAATCTTTTGGGTACTTCCTCCGTATTGGGCAATGTGATCGAATGTCCAGCTGACGGCTAGTGTTGCGTCATCAATGATCTCCGGGATAGTTACTTTCGGCGACAAGCGGTATTCGACACCTACAACGATCAGACCTTCTTTTAATAATGCCTCCGGTATTTCCCGCTTTCCTCCAGTCAGGCCACCTCCGTGAAACCAGACAACCACGGGTGCGTCCTTAGCATCTGACGGATAAGCAATATCCAGCCGGCACATCGAATCTGCATATGCGTCATTTGTCTGTCGGTAGGCAATGTTTCGTTCGTAACGATAATCGGCAGCGATTGCTTGCCAGGCACAAAGGCAGCTTAGAATAATAAACACAACAATTCTTTTCATGATATTTTAAATTTCTGTTTCCTGCAAAGGTAGAGATATTTGCTTACTTTCGTACCTTTGCAAGCAATAAAATCAAGAGATATGGCAATAGCTTTTTATGCGGAAGATATTGAACTTCCGGCAATCAATAAACAGGCAGTGAGCGGTTGGGTGAGAGCTGTGGCTGCGACGTATGGCAAGAAAACGGGCGACATCAGTTATATTTTCTGTTCGGATGAAAAGATTCTGGAAGTCAATCGCCAGTATTTGCAACACGATTATTATACGGATATCATCACGTTCGATTATACGGAGGGAAACAAGATTTCCGGCGATTTATTCATCAGTCTGGATACGGTTAAGACGAATGCCGAGGCTTTTCATACTTCGTATAACGAGGAATTGCACCGGACTATTATTCATGGCATTCTGCATCTTTGCGGCATCAACGATAAAGGTCCGGGCGAACGGGAAATCATGGAGGCGAATGAGAATAAAGCCCTGGCGGTTTTACCGGAAGCATGTAAAGAGTCCTGATCAGGCCATAAAAGGAAATAAATGCTTACTTCCCGACAGAAACTTCCCCTTCTGCCGGGATTTTTTGTCTTTTTCATCGATATAAATTTTGTTCGCCGTGGGCGTTTTTATATTCGCCTTCGGTGAATATATATTCGTCGTTGGCGATTATATGTTCGCCCAGGGCGAACAAAGAAAATGTACCTGGAAAAACAAGTTTCTCTCGTTTGAACAGGAAGTTTATCAGATTAGCTGTACCCGTTTAAGGGAAGATGATTCGGAAACAGCTGCCCTGACCATTCTCGGAAGTTGCCGAGATACTGCCACCATGCAGGGTAATGATTTGTTTACAGAGGCTGAGACCGATGCCTGAACCGCTTGGTTTGGTGGTGAAAAACGGGATGAAAATCCGTTCCAGTACGTCGGGCAGGATGCCTTCTCCGTTGTCTTGGATGATGAAGATCCGTTCTTTTCCGTTCGATTCAGCCAGGACTTGGATAGAAGGTTCGCTTACAGTGGCACAAGCCTCGCGGGCGTTCTTCAGCAAGTTCAGGAAGACTTGTTCCATTTGTGCCCGGTCGGCTTCCCATTCCAGTGATTCGTCGGTCAATTGGAAGTGGATATATGGTTCCGGATTCAGGCGTTTCAGGTCGGCAAAGAACTCTTTGACGGAAATACGGACTTTAACCGGCGGAGCGATACGGGTGAGTTTTCGGTAATTCTCAACAAACTCCAGCAGACCTTTGCTGCGACGGCGGATGATGTTCAAGCCTTGTTGCAGATGCTGGCGATTCCGGATTTCTTCCGGATACTCTTTACATCGTTCGCTTAAGGTCTCGGCCAACGAGATAATGGGTGTAATGGAATTCATGATTTCATGCGTAAGAACGCGGATCAGCTTTTGCCAGGCTTCCATCTCATTTCGTTCCAAAGTCGCGTGAATGTTCTTTAAACTGACAATCCATCGTTCGCATCCTTGCAGATAAATACGGGTCACGTCGATGGATAAATCCAAAGGAAGGTTTTGTCGGGTGTAACGGACTACCGGCAATTTCTTCCGGATCGCCGTCAAAATCTCATCAGGTAGGAATGGCGAGGACGCCAACAACGTATCAGCAGCCCGGTTGGTCCAGTCTATCTTCCCTTGCTTATCGGCAACGAGGACGGCGGTATCGACTTTGTTCAACAGGCTTTCGTAATATTGTCTCTTGACTTCTTCGTTCAGCAATTGCTGGCGCAGCGAACGAAGGGCTGCCGACAAATCGGTAGCCAGTTCCTGCATGGCTTTGTCTTTAAACGGGGCGTGAACCATTTGGGTTAAGTCGTGTTGCAACAGACAATCGACCAGATAACGCCAAGACTTCACCTGCCGCATCTGCAGGATATAAAGCCGGATACTGATACTCACGATAGCCAATACGCTGAATACACTGCAAAAGAACCATTCCTGCAGCAGACTGTAGGCAAGGAACAGAGCCGAAAGGAAAATTCCGGCGATGTGGAGCGCGATTGTCAGCGTATAAGTTTTCATAAGCCTAACTTTTCGATTTTACGGTAAAGGGAGAAACGGGTGATTCCCAATAGCTCGGCGGCATAGGTCATATTGCCATTGCTTTGCCGCAAGGCTCGTTCGATGGTCTTTCGTTCTACCTGTTCCAGATTCAGTTCGTTGTCTTCGGGCTGTTTCCGCTCGTGTGTGGCCGGATACAACGGAAAATCGTTCGGACGCAACAGGCTGCTTTCGTTAAGGATTACGGCGCGTTCCAATACATGCTGTAACTCGCGGACGTTACCTGGCCATTTGTATTTCATCAACTTGGCACTGGCATCCCGGCTGAAGCCTTTGATCTCTTTCTTGTATTTCCGGTTATAATGTTTCAGGAAATGCTCGGCCAGTAACAGAATATCTTCACCCCGTTCGCGCAGCGGCGGAATGATCAGTTCGATGGTATTGATACGATAGAGCAAGTCCTGACGGAAATTCCCTTCGGCTACCAGCTGATGCAGGTTGGCATTGGTGGCACAAATCAGACGGACATCGATCGGAATCGGTTCGACAGCTCCCAAACGAGTGATGTAACGCTTCTCTATCGCCGTCAGTAGTTTGGCTTGCATTGGCAACGACAGATTACCGATTTCATCGAGAAACAACGTACCGCCGGAAGCCGTTTCCATCCGTCCGGGTTTCGACTTACGGGCATCGGTAAACGCTCCTTTTTCGTATCCGAACAGTTCGCTCTCGAAGAGTTGTTCCGGAATACTGCCCAGATCGATCGTAATGAAGGCATCGTCGCGCCGGGGAGAATAATATTTCAGTAACCGGGCCACCAGGTCTTTTCCGGTTCCATTCTCGCCCGAGATAAGAATATTCGCATCCGTTTCAGAAAGCCGGGTAATCGTTTCTTTCACTTTCTGCATAGCCGGCGATTCACCGATCAGTTCCGGCAGATCAGGTTCTCCTTTCAAAGCATTCATTTGAGCTTGGAGGCGATCCACTTCTTTACGGGAATGGCTCAACTTGATAGCCGAAGAAAGCGTCGCCAATAACTTCTCCGTTTCCCAGGGCTTGGATACAAAGTCGGTCGCTCCGGCTTTAATCGCCCTGACAGCCTTTTCCGTATCCGAATAAGCCGTCATGAAAATGACAACCGCCTGCGGATCGATGTTCAGAATTTGTTCGAGACATTCAAAACCTTCCTGTCCGCTTACGGCATCACGCCTGAAGTTCATATCCAGCAAAACCACATCCGGCTGGAATGTTCGCATAAAGTGTTCGATACGCGCAGGCTGTGTGGTTACTTTGATCTTCTGCATATACGGTTCGAGCAGCATATTCAAAGCAAACAGAACATCTTCGTTATCGTCGATAATCAATATTTTCCCTTTTTCTTCCATACAGGCAAAGATACAAGGAATACAAATACCTTGTGCGTGCGTTCCCGCACGTTTTTTGTGCAGAATCGCACGGAGTTAATACTCTCCTTTTTTCTATATATCGCTATCATATAATAGGTTATGGATATGGCACGATATTTGAATCTATGTTTGTGATAAATCGTGTCTATATGAAACTCTATCGGAATATACTTTTATTAAGTGGAAGCCTGTGGCTGACTTTGACAAGTGTTGGGCAAACCCGGCATACATTGACATTGAAACAGTCGATTGAATTGGCGCAAGCCTATTCTCCGGAAGCGCAGGCGGCTGCACATACGTATCGGGCTGCTTATTGGAGTTACCGCTACTTTCGGGCCAATTATCTGCCGGGAGTCAGCTTGACTTCTTCGCCTTATCTGAACCGGCAGATTAATAAGGTAACACAACCCGACGGAACCGAACAGTTTGTCCGGCAGAACCAATTGAGTACGGACCTGGCTCTCTCGATCAGTCAGAATATTTGGTTTACGGGTGGTAACTTGTTTATACAGACAGCTACGCAGCGGATGGATGAACTGACGACAAAAACGAAGGCTTATAATACGCAACCGATTACCATTGGTTACCGTCAGTCGCTTTTCGGTTATAATTCTTTGAAGTGGGACCGGCGTATTGAGCCGGTTCGTTTCCGGGAAGCCAAGAAAAGCTATGCGGAAACGTTGGAGCTGATTGCCTCTAAAACGTGTGATTTGTTTTTCAGTCTGGCAACGGCGCAGGCAAACCTGCAAATAGCCAAGTCTAACTATGCTTCGGCAGATACATTATACCGGTATGCAAAAGGTCGGTATGAGATTGGAAGCATATCGGAGAATGAGATGTTGCAGCTGGAAGTAAACCGGCTGAATGAAGAAACGAATGTGATGAAGGCTCAGATAGAAGTAGAAGAAGCTGCCTTGACATTCCGTTCTTTTTTAGGTTTGCGGGAAGATGAGAATCTGGAAGTCCTTCCGAGTGTCGAAGATATTGTTGCGTTTGAAGTACCATTAGATCGGGCTTTGGAACTGGCGTATGCGTATAGTCCGGAAATGGAAACTTATGAACGGATGCGACTGGAGAGTAAAAGTAATCTGGCAGCTGCCCGGGCTGAACGGGGACTAAAAGCCGATTTGTACCTGCAGTTTGGTCTTTCGCAGACCGGAGAAGAATTAAGGGCTTCCTATCGGAATCCGTTGAATCAGCAGTATGTGAGTCTTTCATTAGCCATTCCGATTCTGGATTGGGGACGCGGGAAAGGAAAAGTCCGCGTAGCAAAATCTCAAATGGAGCTGGTTGATACGCAAGTGGGCCAAGCCATGACCGACTTCGAACTGAATGTCCGGAAGATGGTGCGGCAGTTTAACTTACAGGCGAAGCAAGTACAGGTAGCCCAAAAGACGGATGAAACGGCCCGTAAACGTTATGAAGTAGCCATGAAGTTATACCTGATGGGAAAGTCGTCTATCCTGGATTTGAATGCCGCTACGACCGAAAAGGATGCTGCACAGCGTAATTATCTGTCGGCGATGAAAACCTATTGGACATTGTATTATGGGTTGCGTAGTATGACGCAATATGATTTCCAACAGAATTGCCCGTTAAGTGAAAATTTACCCGAAATATAAACGAAACTCTTATGGATATAAAACTAGAAAAGAAACCTTGGTACATACGTTACCGTTATTACTTGGCCGGAGCTTTCCTGGTATGCTGTGGTCTGATTTATGTGATTGTATTGGCTTCTGGTCCGAGACGGTTGCGGATTAGCGCGGAACATATTCAGATAGAAGAAGTAAAACAAGCCGACTTTATGGAATATGTAGATGTAGAAGGCATTGTCCATCCGATTCTGACGATTATTGTCAATACGCGGGAAGCTGGAAATGTGGATCAGATCATCGGAGAAGAAGGTAGTTTGCTGAAGAAAGGTGATACGATTCTGACACTGACGAATCCGAATTTGATGCGCGAGATAGAAGATCAGCAGGATGAATGGGAGAAACAACGGATTTCGTATCAGGAGAAAGCCTTGGAGATGGAACAGAAGAGTCTGACTTTAAAGCAACAGACGTTGGAAGCCGAGTATGAATTGAACAAGATCCGGAAGAGTTTCTCACTCGAAAAGGAAGAGTATGCGATGGGAATCCGCAGTAAAGCCCAGCTGGAAGTATCGGAAGATGAGTATCGGTATAAGACAGAATCAACCCGCCTGAAGTTGAAAAGCCTTCAGAGCGATTCTTCCATGACGGTTATCCGGAAAGAGCTATTGCAAAACGATCGTGACCGGGAAGAAAAGAAGTTGATACGAAGTCGGCAACGGATTGAGGACTTGGTGGTCCGCTCTCCGATAGACGGGCAACTGAGTTTCGTGAAAGTAACGCCCGGACAACAGGTGGCTGCCGGAGAGAATATCGCGGAAGTCAAGGTGATGGATCAGTTTAAGATTCATACGTCCCTCAGTGAATATTACATTGATCGGGTAACGACCGGTTTGCCGGCTGCCATTACTTATCAGGGAAAACGTTATCCGTTGAAGATCAGTAAGGTGATTCCGGAGGTGAAAGATCGTCTCTTTGAAGTAAATTTGGTCTTTACCGGAGAAATGCCGGAGAATGTCCGACTGGGGAAAAGCTTCCGGGTACAAATCGAATTGGGACAACCCGAGCAGGCGTTAGTCGTTCCACGTGGAAACTTTTATCAGCAAACCGGTGGGCAGTGGATTTATAAAGTCAATGCCGACAAGACGCGGGCTGTTAAAGTCCCGGTAACCATTGGTCGGCAGAATCCTCGTCAATACGAGATCACAGAAGGATTACAACCTGGCGACTTGGTCATTGTTTCCGGATACGATACCTTTGGTGAAGCAGAAGAGCTGGTATTTTAGAAGTCTATGTTATTGATGATAGAAATAAGAGATATATGATACAACATTACCTGAAAGTAGCAATCCGGAATCTGCTGAAGTATAAAGTGCAGACGGGAATTAGTATGCTGGGCTTGGCGGCAGGCTTTGTCTGCTTCGTCTTATCGGCTTTTTGGATTCATTATGAGATGACTTACGATCAGTTCCGGAAAGATGCCGAACGACTTTATTTGGTGCGGGTGAATGATGGTTTCGCCGAAGGACGGATTACGTGGCGTGTGCCGGTTCCATTAGGGGCGTATCTGCAAGAACACTTTCCGGAGATAGAATCGTTTGCTCATTTCTCTTCTTATGAATATCGGGTCCAAGTAGAAGGGAGATACGAACAAGCTTTCTTATCGTCGGCCGACAGTGCTTGGGTACAGATGATGGATGTCCAATTAGTAGACGGGAACCGGAACTTTATGCAGCAACGTTCCAAGGAAGTGGCAATTACGGAAGAAACCGCTAAGGCTTGGTTTGGCCATGAGAATCCGTTAGGTAAGGAATTGGAAATACGGACTGATGATAAAAGAACGATTGGCGCGATTGTTCGGGTGAATAACCGGCATACCAATTTCCCAATTGCTTTGATGGGTGATCCGCGGAAAGATCGGACATGGTGGAATCAGACTTGGAAGATGTTGGTAAAGGTGAAAGAAGGAACGGATATTCCGGTGCTGGAAGCCAAGATAAGCGAGAATCTGCCGTATGAACTGATACATCCAAACGAAGTACGGAATACCGGTATCGAACGTTTATATCTTACGCCTTTAACGGAATTGCGCTATGCGAAAGACTTCCGTGATCAAAGTGAAGGAGGCATTACCTTCCGGTACATCGTTTATTTCTCTGTAACCGGTTTGTTGGTGATTCTCTGTGCGCTGATGAATTATTTGACCTTGTTTATTAACCGGATGCAAGTCAGGAAACGGGAAATGAAGCTTCGTCTCGTACATGGAGCGTCGATACAGTCGTTAGTCCGTTTGTTGAGTTTAGAGTTCTTGCTTCTGTTGATTGGTTCGTTCCTAATAGGGATGTTAGGTATGGAAATCCTTTTCCCGGCCTTCTTGGAGTTGACAGGAACGGATGCCGGTCGAACTTCCTTGTATGGAGAAGCTTTGCTCTTCCTGATACTTATTTCTGTTTTGTTGCTGGGTGTGGCAATCGGTGTGATTTATGGTATCCAACGCAGGCAATTGCAGGGATCCGGAAATGGAGAGAGCGAACGTCGTTTCCGTACGTGGATTCGGAAAGGCAGTATTGTCTTCCAGCTTTTTATCTGTATGCTTTTTATGACGGGTACACAATGGATGAACCGTCAGTTGGATTATTTACGCCAGCATGATTTAGGGATGGAGTTACACAACCGGGGTTATTTTGCCCTCGACAGGACAGAAAATACTTCACCTTTCGTAGAGAAATTGAAACAACTACCGATGATTACCGAAGTCCTTCCTGCCGATTATCGTCCTTTGGTATCGGATATAGGGACAACCGTTGGGCAGATTTATCAATGGGAAGGATTGGAACAGAAGCTGGATGTACCGATGCCGATCAACTTGTTTGTAGGAGATGAAACATTGGCCCGCTTTTATGGGCTTACGCTTTTGGCTGGTGAATGGCTGAACGAATTTTCCGGCTATGGAGAGATAGTGATCAATGAATCGTTGGCTCGGCGTATGGGATATACACCGGAAGAAGCTGTTGGGAAGCATATTCGGATGGGACTACAAACTGCTAACCAAAAGATCAAAGGTGTGGTGAAAGATTTCCAATATAAGGCTCCGACCGAACAATTGCCGAATACAGGTTTTATTATTGGGGATGAAATGGGATTGATGCTCTGGAAAAATGGCATCCTTTTCCGTTTCAAGGAAGGAACATGGGACGCTTGCCGCACGGCGATCGAACAGCTTTGCCGGAAAGAAGCTTCGGATAAAGAAATTACGCTTGTCAACGAAGAAGAGTCCTATAATAAATACCTGCAATCCGAAGCCATGCTGGCCCGTTTGCTGGCATTCGCCTCGTTGATTTGTATGTTGGTAGCTATCTTTGGCATCTATTCGTTGGTGACGCTTACTTGCGAACAACGTCGTAAGGAAATAGCTATTCGGAAAGTCAACGGTGCTACGGTACGGAATATCCTTTCGCTATTCTATCGGGAATATATTGTGTTGTTACTGTTAGCGGCATTACCGGCATTTCCGTTGGCATATATCTTGGTTAAACATTGGATAGAAACCTACACGCGTCAGATGTCGATTCCGATTGCTCCGGCATTGGGCGTTTTTCTTGTCTTGTTATTGGTTGTCGGGTTGAGTATTAGTTGGCGTGTCTGGCGTGCCGCGCATGAGAATCCGGCAGAAGTCATCAAGCGGGAATAAATAGGAAGACAAACAGGTAAGGCAATAAAGTCTGATAGCCTTGTTAAGTTCAAATATAGAAACAGATAAACTGAAAAGATATGATACTACATTACCTGAAAGTGGCTGTACGTAGCCTGATGAAGTATAAGATGCAGACGGCAATAAGTATTGTCGGTTTGGCTGTTGGTTTTGTTTGCTTGGCCTTTTCCATGATTTGGATTCGGTACGAGTTGACGTATGATGATTTCCACCGGGGAGCGGAACGAATCTATGTACCGTATCAAACCAGTGGGCTTAATTTGAAAGGCTTTTCTCTCCATTCGGCTTTCCCGGTGGGCAAGGTGATACGGGAAACTTTCCCGGAAGTGGAAGATGCCACGTCGTTTTCCTATTGGAAGACCCAAGCCGGACGAACTGCAGATGAACGGATGGAACTTGGATATCTACAAACAGACTCGGCGTTTATCCGGATGTTTGATATCCGTTTGTTGCAGGGAAGTTGGGGATTCTTACATAAACCGGATGAGGAAATCGCGTTGACACAAGAGGCGGCACAACGTCTCTTCGGATCGATAGAGGATGTGTTGGGTAAAGAGTTGTATTTGTATGGGAAACCGAGGAAGATAACGGCTTTATTATCGGGTTGGAGTAAACATTCCAATTTCTTTTATGAGATTATAGAAGGTATGCCAGACAAAGCCAATGATGATTGGAATATGAGTGGCTTTTATTCCTGTCTGCGCTTGAAGGAAGGCGTGGACAGGGAAGCGTTTGCCGAGAAGTTGAAGCAAACAAACCTAAACCCGAAAGGTGGTGTCTCTGTGAGTGGATTGATGTTGGAGAGGCTGATGGATTGCCATTATACCCTGTTTCAAGATACAAACCGGATTGCTTTACAATATGTCCAGTTGTTTTCGGTGGTGAGTATGTTGATTATCGGCGTAGCACTGGTTAATTTCTTTTCCATGATGGTGACACGCATCCGCATCCGCCAAAGAGAAATCGGGTTACGTGTGGCTTGCGGTTCGACAACGGGTGGACTGTTCCGTTTGTTTGTTTCCGAATTGGTGTTGCTTATGTTGGGCAGCGGACTTTTAGGACTGGTGTTTCTGGAGGTCGCTAAAGAAAAGTTTCAGGAACTATCGGCGGTAGAAGGTGGACTTTATCTGCCGGCTTTGGGTTATTTCTTTTTCCTTTTTCTTGTATCTGTGTTACTTTCGGTGGTAATTATCCGTTATTATAGCCGGAAATCCATCATGGAAACTTTGCATCATACGATTGGAAATGTACGGGAGCGGATGTTCTTCCAGCAAGGTAGCATTGTTATTCAGTTGACAATCTGTGTCGGTATTTTATGGGGCTTGTCGGTTTTGTTTCTTCAACTAAATCATTTGTCGCATACCGATATTGGTTTCGAACGTGACGGACGGGCAACGTTTGCATTTTATCCACAAGAAGAAGGTGTGATTGCACAGATCAAACAAATACCTTATGTGCAGGAAGTGAAAGAACTGGTTTCGCTCTTACCTCGACGAGGTGCAGCTGCCACATCCGTCAATACGTGGGACGGAAAGTCGGAGGATGATGAGCCGTTCGATATCCAATATATTCCCGAGGGGCAGGAATTTATGGATTTCTATGGCCTTCGATTGATTCAAGGCACACCGTTGTCGGAACAGACAGATGGTCATCAGGTTTTGATCAATGAGACGGCGGCGAAACGCCTGGGCTGGGCAGATCCGGTTGGGAAATACTTCGGATATGTGGATCCGGAAGGGAGGTTTCGTCGTGACTTTACCGTGGTAGGTGTGATTAAAGACTTCCACATTTCGGCTCCGACAGATCCGGTACAACCGACTTTGCTGGCGGGTTATGGTGTCGGAGCAATCCGTCTCGGGCGGAATATCCTATTACGTTTCGATGAAACCCGTACGGCTGATTTGCATCGGGCGGTTGAAGCCATCATGCAAGGTTTGGACGGTCATCATGATTTCGAATTGAAGACCGTTCGTGAAGCCTATGATGAATACCTGACTTCCGAACGTTCGTTGATGAAGCTGCTCGCTTTTGTATCGGTAGTTTGTATAGTCATCTCTCTGTTTGGTGTGTATTCGCATGTGACGCTTGCCTGTGAACGGCGGCGGAAAGAAATCGCTATCCGAAAAGTAAACGGGGCAACGGCTTGGCTTATCATGCAAAGCTTCCTGAAACAGTATGCTTGGATGTTGCTTCTCTCCTGCCTCATCGCCTTTCCGGTAGGGACGCTGGTGATGCGACGTTGGTTGGAACAATATGTTGAACAGACCACGATAAATGGTTGGCTTTATGGTTTGATTATGGTAATCTTGGCTTTGTTTATCGGACTTTGTACCGGACGAAGTGTCTGGCGTGCCGCCCATGAGAATCCGGCGGAAGTCATCAAGCGGGAATAGCTCGACGATGCTTCCTGGGCCGCGGAAGGCCTGTCGAGCACTCCGACGATGCTTCCTGGGCCGCGGAAGGCCTGTCGGACGCTCGGACGATGCTTCCTGGGCCGCGGAAGGCCTGTCGGACGCTCGGACGATGCTTCCTGAACCGCGGAAGGCCTGTCGGACACTCGGACAGAGCTTCCTGAACCGCGGAAGCATCGTCCGAGGATTTAGAAAAAGGAAAATGAATAAAAAATAGATACAATGAAAACACTTACGTATGCATGGCGTTTCTTGGCTCGGTCCAAGGCATATACGATAATCAATATCTTGGGATTGTCGTTCAGTTTGGCTTGTTGCCTGATTTTAATAAGGTATATCCATCGGGAACTGACGGTTGATACACATTGTGTGGACCGGAATGAGGTGTATGCTGTGATTATGAATATGGAAGGTTACCGAGGCTTAAGCAGTTATTCGAACGGAGACGAGAAAGATAGTACTTATATCGATCCTCGTTTTATCGAGACGATAGGGAAAGCGATCACCATGCAAGACGATTATGTATTGTCGGGTAACCAACGTTTCCAGGCGAATGTGCTGGCAGTGGACAGTGGTTATCTTCAGTTGTTTCCATATCGGGTAGTTGAAGGGAAGTTGTCGTTGGATAATCCGCAGTCGGCTTACCTGATGGAAGCTTTTGCCCGTAAACTTTTGAGAATGCCCGGATTGCAGCAGACAGTGATGTGCGTGCTTCCAGAAAAGATCCGTGGAAACTTGTTTGTGCTGTGGTAGAAGATACATATATGAGTCATGTGAGCGAAGGAATCAAGCCAACCATTTATCGGGTTTATGTGGGTTATGGCGGTGACTTTTATCAGATAGCTTGCGCTCCGGGTCATACGAAAGATGTATTGGATTATTTACAGAAGATAGAACTTGATACTTATGGATCGGAAGACTTTGAATATTCGTTACTTGAAGATGATATGCAGGCTCTTTACCGGCAAGACCGCCAGGTAGCGTATATTTATACTGTCTTTGCAATGGTGGCCATTGCAGTATCTTGTTTGGGTTTGTTTGGGTTATCTTTGTTTGATGTCCGGCAGCGTTACCGCGAAATAGGCATCCGAAAAGTGAATGGCGCCCAGTTGAAAGATATTTACCGCTTGTTGTTCCGGAAATATATGTTCCTGTTGTTGGTATCCTTTGCCGTTTCGATACCAATAGCTGTAGCCGTGATTATCCGTTATACCGAGAATTTCGCGGTCAAAGCGCCGCTGGGAGCAGGAATCTTCCTGTGGTCATTATTGTTGGTATCGGTTATTTCGTTGGGGACATTGTTCTGGCAGGTAAACCGAGCAGCACGGATTAATCCGGCGGATGTAGTGAAGCGGGAATAAATTTATTCATGAAAACTTATATCTGTAATATATGAAAACATTGATTTATGCGTGGCGTTTTTTAATGCGTTCAAAAGCTTATACATTCATCAATCTTGTAGGATTATCGTTCAGTTTGGTCTGTTGCTTGGTCTTGATCCGATATATCTATCGGGAATTGACTGTCGATACGCATGGCGTGCAGCTGGAAAACGTTGTGGTGACGTTGAGGGACATTGGCGGTAACGTCTATTTGGGCGAGAATCCGGGTGTGTCGGAAGAAGAAGACCGCGGCATTCCGGCAGATCAGATTATAGAACATTGCTTTTTGGTGGAGAATGAGAATGAAAATCTGATTTATAATGAAGTGAATTACAAGACGCAGCTTTTGGCGGCCGATTCGACGTTCTTTCATTTCTTCCGATATCCGTTGGTTGCGGGTGAAGCTGCTTTGGACGCGCCGGACGCAGCCATTCTGACTCGAAGCTTTGCAGAGCGTATCTTTGGGAAAGAGAATCCGATTGGAAAGATTTTGCAATATGGGAATTATTCGTTGACGGTAAAAGGAGTGATCGATCAGCCAGATTGCAAAACAACTTGGCACTTCGACATCTTGGTTTCCCGCCAACTGAAGAAGACTTGGGAGAAGCTGAATATCGAATTGATGCGGGTGTTGCCCGGCTTGGATTTGGATAAGCTGAATGCCAAAAGCTTCGTTTATAAAGAAATCAACAAGGATATGTGGCGTTATAAGTTCATTCCGTGGAAAGACGTTTACTTTGAACCGGCGGTGATGGACAAGTATGATTCGATCCTGCAATTTGGGAATCGGGATTATCTGTATATTCTTTCGGGCGTGACACTCTTGTTGCTGGTGGTCGGCGTATTGAACTTCGTCAACCTGTATATGGTGTTTATGATGAAACGTTCGCGCGAATACGGTATCAAGAAAGTCTTCGGATTAAGTAGGATACCGTTGTTTATTGAGATCTGGTTGGAAAACTTCCTGCTGGTGGTGATGTCGTTATTCTTGGCTTGGTTATTCGTTGAAGTTTTGCAAGGCGTAACCGAACGGTTATTGGGTGAAGCAATCTCTTATACGTGGTTTGATTGCTACCTGTCGGTCGGAGTTTTATGCTTACTTCCGGTGCTTACCTCGTTGTATCCTTATATAAAGTATAATTATCTGCAACCCGTTACTTCCATGCGGATGCTAGCTACCTCGCGCTTGTCAGTAGCAACACGTATTGTTTTCCTGTTCTTTCAGTATAGTATTTCCTTATCGTTGATTATGATGGCGCTTTACTTCAGTCAACATTTCCACTTGCTGACTGAAACGCCTCCGGGTTTCCGTACGGAAGGCATCTTACGAGCCGACTTGTATCACCGGAATTGGGATTATTGGAATGAGCGCTCGGATAAAACTAGACAGCAACAGAATTTGCTGAAACAGAAGCTGGCAGAGTGTCCGTTTATCGAACAGTCGATGTATAGCGATGAGACGATTCTGGGGCAGAAAGCAGTAAGTCATATCCTGAATGATAAAGATGTGTCCGTACAAATGGAGGTTGTCTTTACCTCGGCCGACTTTTTCCAACTTTATGATCTGCAGGTTGTGGATGGACTGATTGTAGAATCAGAGGAATTTGGTGGACAAGTTGTACTAAACCAAGCAGCAATGAAGGCTTTGGGCTATAAAAGGCGCGAAGAGGCTTTTATCCGGAGTGAATCGCCATTGTGGATCGGCTCCCGCAACGGACAAGTTGTTCATGGCGGTATGAAGCTGATGCCAGTGAACGCTGTGATTGCCGATTATTATTCGGGGCATTTGTCGGAAGGTGTCAAACCGATGGCGTTTATCGTGAGTCCACCATCGTCAAGTGGTGCTTCATTGATCCGGGTAAAGGAAGGAAAGGAAAAACAACTCATGGAGTATTTACGAAACATGGAGCAGGAAGTGTATAACACGACCGACTTCGATTACCAATGGTTGGAAGATGAAGTAGCCGACCTCTATAAAGACGATCGGCGGATTGCCCGTATTTATTCGTGGTTCGCCGGTGTAGCGGTATTTGTTTCGTGCTTAGGCTTGTTCGGGCTTTCGTTGTTCGATATCCGTCGCCGTTATAAAGAAATCGGTATCCGGAAAGTGAACGGCGCTCAAGTGAGAGACATTTGTTTCTTATTGTTCAAGAAATATGTGTTGGTATTGGTGAGTGCGTTTGTGGTATCTACGGCAGTCTCTGTCTATTTTATCTTGCGTTATACCGAGAATTTCGCGGTCAAAGCGCCGCTGGGAGCAGGAATCTTCCTGTGGTCATTATTGTTGGTATCGGTTATTTCGTTGGGGACATTGTTCTGGCAGGTAAACCGGGCAGCACGGATTAATCCGGCGGATGTAGTGAAGCGGGAATAAGTTGGGATATATTCTTCCGTTTCCCGGGAGATAAAGTTGGAAAGAGTCGGAAGGAAAAGTTGGATTTATTTGACAAATTCTTTAGTTCACGGCGTGAACTAAGTAATCCACGACGTGAACTAAGTAATCCGCGGCGTGAACTAAAGAATAGGATGTTGGATCCTTACTTTTTCTTCCGGGCTTGACAAGTTTATCAGGTGTGAACGATAGATAACGAGGATGACTGTGCGTTCGTGCACGTTATTTGTGCGAAGACGCACAGGTGATTATCAGTAGGTAGCTCGTTAAGTTGTTGTGAACATAGTATTTATCTGTTTGGCATACGTTTTGTTTATGTGTTTGTAGATATAAAAGAAGAAAGTATGAAACACGTGTTGTTATCATTGAGAACAATTTTCCGTTTTAAGACTTATACGGGGATTAATGTAGCAGGCTTGGCACTGAGTTTGGCTTGTGTGTTTATCTTAGTACGTTATATCCATCAGGAAATGACGGTAAACCACTTTGTCCCGGAATTGGATCGGACGTTCCTCATGGCAATGGTTTATGATGATGGACGTATTACCTTGTCGAGCAGTTGGAATCCGAATAAAGACAAGGAATATAGGAGTCCGTTGGATGATCCGGCGGTCGAGAAATATAGCCGTTTTATTATGCTGGCAGAAGACTTTATTGTGGTGAAAGACATCCGATATACGGTGTCAACGATGGCGGTAGATACGGCATTCTTCGACTTGATTCCCTACCCTTGCCTAGAAGGAACGATGAAGTTAGCCCCGAATGATGCCTTGATTACCCGGAAACTGGCACAGAAGCTCTTTGGCCAGGAAAGCCCGATTGGGAAAAGCGTGACTTCTTCTACTGGGAAAGTAACCAAGATTGTCGGTGTGATAGGCGAACCATCCACGAAATCATCCCTTCAGTTTGATATGGTCTTTTCCAAAGACTTGGCGGATTGGTCTCGGGTTCCGTATGAAGTCGTGCGGTTGTACCGTCCGGAAAATGTAGTGGCGTTGAACAAGAAGAACGAAAAGCCGATGAAACTGAGTATAATATCTGATCAGGAAGCTTTCTTCCGCTTGTATCCTCTTAAAGAGATTTATTTAGATAAAAGCGTGTCGGCCTATGCTAAGACGTTCTTGCGTGGAAATACAGATGTCTTGAAGTTATTGACATTGGTATCGGGCTTGATCTTGTTGGTTGGCTTGTTCAATTACGTGAATCTGTACACGGTGGTAATGCAGAAGCGAGGGAAAGAATTAGGTATAAAACAGATCTTCGGAGCGAGTAAGAAGCAAATCTTCGGACAATTGTATGTCGAGAATATGTGTCTGAACGGGATCGCTTTGCTGGTGGTTTGGCTGATCGTAGAAGTTACCCGACAAGTAGTAGCTACGAAGTACGGTATTCCGGTACAATCGGATTCCGCTTTTGACTGGCTCTTGTCGGGCTGTGTCTTGTTTGTCTTACCATTCTTGACGGCCCTTTACCCATTCTGGAAATATACGCATGCCGCACCCATACGTTCGATCCGTACGGTATTTGTCGGAGGCAAGTCGTTGGCTTCCCGTTTTGTCTTTCTGTTCTTTCAATATATCATTACATTTTGTCTGGTGGTTGCGGCGATCTATTTAAGTCGGCAACTCTATTTCTTGCTACATACAGACGTAGGTTATCAGGTAGAGAACGTGATCCAATGTCGCTTCTGGCGGGAGAATCCGTCGATCTATTCCATGTCACCCGAAGAATATGATAAGGAAATGGCTAAAAATAAATCAGTTTGTGCTTTGGTGGAACAACGATTGAAAGAATCTCCTTTGCTGACTGGTTTTGCCTATGGCGAACCTCCTTATCAGTTGAATTGGGAACTGAAGTTCAGTACCGAGCAAGGTGAGACAACTGAAGTCTTATGGATGATGACAGACAAGGAACTGATGGACTTGTTTGGCTTTCAGGTAGCAGAAGGACGAACTTGGAATGAAGAAGACGAGCTTACGCAATACAAGCTGATTGCCAACCGGGCTTTCCTGAATGCCCTGCATATTACAGACTGGAAATCGACCAAGGTAACACCTGACCGCCGTTTGTGGTGGAGCAGTTTCGAGAATGCGAAAACACCACTTCCTTATGAAATTGTGGGTGTGATGGAAGACTTCCGGAGCGGACATTTATCCGGTGGGAACAAACCGATCATCTTTGCTTTCGGCAAAGGCGATCCGCGTGATTGGTTGTATATCTCTTTCGTTCCCGGTAAACAAAAAGAAGCGATTGCGTATCTCAAGCAAGTATATGCCGAAGCCATTGGAAACGGCGAGTTTGAGTATTCATTGGTTACAGACGAGATTGCCAAACTGCATGCAGAAGATCGGAAAGTGATGTTGGTGATCATCACCTTTGCTTTGATAGCTGTAGGTATTTCCTGTCTGGGTTTGTTCGGTCTTTCGCTTTATGATATTCGTCAACGTTATCGGGAGATTGGTTTACGGAAAGTGCATGGTGCACAAGTCGGCGATATTTACCGGTTATTGATCAAGAAGTATGTTTACGTCCTGTTGTTAGCCTATTTGGTTGGTTCTACCGTAGCCTATCTCAGTATCGAGCGATCTATGGAAACCTTTGTTCATCGTGCGCCTTTGTCCTTCTGGATCTTCTTGGTGGCAGGTGTTTTGGTAGCCTTGGTTGCTTTACTAACGTTGTACGGACAAGTCCGGCGTGCCTCTCGGATTAATCCGGCGGATGTGATTAAGATGGAATAGATAACGAATAAAACTTAAACGATATGGTTACACATCACTTGAAAGTCGCTTTTCGGAGCTTGATGAAATATAAAGTACAGTCGTTCGTCAGTATTTTGGGAATGGCAGCCGGATTGGTCAGTTTTGTATTCTCTGCCTTTTGGATTCGCTATGAGCTGACTTATGATGCCTTTCATCGGGATGCCGATCGGATTTATCTGGTACGAGGGAATGATCCGTTAGGTTTAGTCAGTAAGCAATCTACGTTGCCTATTCCTTTCTTGCATCATATACAGGAAAACTGTCCCGAAGTGGAAGAAACCAGCTATGCGCTTTGTCAACCTTCCAAAGTGTCTTTCGATAATCAGATGCAAGACGTCGTTAGTTGTGCTGCTGATACCTCCTTCATGCGGATGTTTGACATACGGATTATCCAAGGAAGCGCGAATTTCTTAACAGGTAAAGAATATGCCATTACCGAAGCCAAGGCTAAAGAGTGGTTTGGTTCGGTGGAAGCTGCTTTGGGTAAAGAAGTCCAACTCAATGGCCGACCGATTACGATCGGGGCCGTGCTAAACGGATGGGGAAAACATTCTTCGTTCTACTTTGATTTATTTGTTAGACAGCCGATGGAGCCGTGGAATGATTCGAGTTGCTTGTTGGTGAAGTTGAAGTCCGGAACAGATCCGGAAGCGTTGGCGCATTTCTTAGAAACACATTTACCCAAAGAGATGACACAAGAAGATTCTCCGATTTCTCAAATCTATTTGACACCGTTGACTCGTTTACATACCGATGATAGCTTTATACGGGAAGACGGGAAGATCGTCTTCAACTACATTGTTTATTTCTGTGTGATTGGTGTCTTGATTATTTGGTGTGTCTTGATTAATTACCTGATGATCTTTGTCAATCGCATCCGGATTCGGAAGAAAGAACTGATGTTGCGTAAGGTAAATGGCGCATCGAATTGGAGTTTGATGGGTTTACTATTGACGGAGTTTGTCTTGTCGTTTGTCATGTCTTGTTTGTTGGGTGGTTGGGCGATAGAAGTCCTTTCCCCGGTGTTTCAATCGTATGCGCAGATTGAATGTCCGGCCTCTTTCCTTTGGATGAATGTGCTGGCGTACATTTTGCTTGTCTTCCTGTTGTCGTTGTTGCTGTTGTCGATTCCGATTTATTTGTTCCAACGAAGAAGTATCCAGCGTTCGTTGACCTTTACAGCCGGGAAGCGGAGCGAAAACCTCTTGCGGAAAGTATCGGTCTGCTTGCAACTGTTCATTTGCCTGTTGCTGATTTCCGTGACGGTGATTATGAACCGTCAAATCGATCTGATGCAAAAGAAAGACATCGGTATGGAACATCATAACATCGCCAGTGTGTCTATTTGGGGACGTGGCGCAGATATGAACGCATGGAAAGAGAAGATTGCTTCGTTGCCAATGGTAACGGAAGTGTTGGAGCCGAAGTTCTTTCCGATGGTGGGCGTTGGTGCCATGACTTTTATGGAATTGGAACGTTGGGAAGGACAAGAAACGCCTGTCGAGAAGAAGCTTTTGTGTGAGTTGATCTTGTCTGACGAATCCTTCTTCCGTTTCTATGGCTTTCAACTTTTAGCCGGAAAAGGCATAGACGAACAAGCCAAAGAGACCGATGTGGTCATTACCGAATCCACAGCCCATCACTTAGGTTGGCAGACGGAAGAAGCCGTAGGCAAACAGATTTATCAAGATGAGGAAAAGGCTCTGACGGTTATCGGTGTAGTCAAAGACAGCCAATACCGTTCGCCTTCGTCGGATACGCCGAATACTTTGTTTGTTCATACGAATACGGCTAGTTACCAATGGTTCCGAGCCAGTGTCTTGTTTAAGTTCAAAGAAGGAACCTGGCCGGAATGTCGCCAACGCATCGAGACGATGTATCAGCAAGAGTGCCCGACACTCATGCTTCGGTTATTTAATGAAGAAGAGGTTTTTCAGAACTATATCCGTTCGGAGATGGTGCTGCGTAGCATTTTGCTCTTTGCGTCTGCCATGTGTGTCTTGGTAACGATCTTAGGGATCTATTCGTTGATCCATTTGACCTGTGAGGAACGACGGAAGGAAATTGCGATCCGGAAAGTGAACGGAGCTACGGCCACCATCATCAGCCGGATGTTCTTGCTGGAGTATTTGTCTTTGTTTGTTGTGGCTTCATTGCTGGCCTTCCCGTTGGCTTATGTAGTGATGCGTCATTGGCTGGATACCTATAATCGGCAGATTGTGTTGAGTGGGGAAATCTTCTTGTGGGTATTCCTCGGAGTTGGTTTCTTGGTTGTCTGTATGATTGCCAATCGCATCCGGAAAGCAGCTCAGGAGAACCCGGCAGATGTGATCAAGCGGGAGTGAATCGTTCCCTACGAGCTGAGGGAAGTTCTCCCTACACTCTAAGGGAATGTCTCCCTACGACCTAAGGGACGGTTTCCCTACGTTCTGAGGGATAATATCCCTCAACAGTGGATAATAAAAAGACGAAACGTATATAGATTAAATTTGATAGGGTATGAAATACGGGTTTATACTGAAAATGGTTTTACGCGGGTGGTGGCGGAACAAAGTGTTTTTCCTCATCGCCGTGATCAGCTTGTCGATCGGATTGGCCGGGACGAATTTGTTGCTGACTTACTTTATCCATGATTACTTTATTGAACGAGATAATCCGGATAAGGAACGGATCTTCTGCTTGCGGCAGGACAATCCGTTTGATGACGGGCAGAAAGTGACTTATGCTTCGGTAGAGGCGGCTTCGGATGTACAGCAGAAGATTCCCGGCGTGGAGAGTTTTATGCAAGTACAGGATTATCGTGATTCGGCCTTTTCTTATAAAGGGCATACTTATTTTGGATTGGATATGATTGGAGCGGATTCAATGTTGTTGGATTTTTTTCCATTGCGGGTTCTTTCAGGAGACTTGAAACAAGCGCTTACTACTCCGAATAAGATAGCCATTCGAGAATCTGTGGTAAAACGGATCTTTGGAAAAGAAGATCCGTTGGGTAAAACGATCGAGAGAGTAACGGATGGGAAAGCAGAATCTTATGAGATTGTTGCTGTCTGGGCCGAACAAACTCAGTCGTTGTTGAAGTATGATCTGTTGATAAATAAGACGGCTGAATGTTGGGGTGGAGCCACGTTCTTAAAGTTATTGCCGCATGTTTCAGCAGAACAGGTGGAAAAGGCGATTCGGGCAGACAAGTCGATTCAGACGATGATGCCGGATCGGACTCAATATTATGTGGATACGTTGTCTGACCTTTATTTTGTTCAGTCGCAAGGGACGAGTATACAACAGCTTCCGTTTATCCAGCAGAGCCAGGTGCAGTTATTATATATCGGTTTGCTGGCTGCTATTTTGATCTTGGTGATTGCCTGCTGCAATTATACCAATATGAACTTGAGCCGGCTGATGCAGCAGTTAAAGATGATTCATGTAGAGAAATTAATGGGTGGAACGCTTCGTGAAATCCGGATGCAGTTATTGGGTGATGTGGTGCTGACGGTTGTGATCTCGTTCTTGCTTTCCTTGTTGATCATTGCGGATGTATTACCGGTATTCAATACGATACTGAAGTCTCGGATGACGTTTGCTTTCTTCTTCAGCGGACAAGTACTTCCGTTATTACTTGGCTTCTTATTGGTGATAGCTCTTGTTCCGGCCTGGTATGCTAGCCGGCGTTTGATGCGTTGGTCGTATTCCGAATATAAAATGGTTTCGACCGGAAAGGGAAAACATGTACTGATGGCGGTATTGGTTGTCGTCCAGTTTGCCATTTCCTGTGGTTTGGTATTGGCCACTTGCATCGGAGAAAAGCAACAACGTATGATTCTGCAACAGGCATCTCATTACGAAGGATTGATCGAAACGGGAGATATGTTTTCGCCTCCGGCAGCACCTTTGAAGGCTGAATTGGAAAAGCGGGTACCGGGAATCGAATCGATATCTTTGTCGTTAGGCTCTGTTCTGAATTCTCCCATTCGGGAATTGCAGATTCCCCAACCGGACGGTACGGAAAAGCGTACTTATATGTTGACGTTATACAGTGATTCTTCTTTCCTGGAGACGATGCATATCCGGCAATTGACGGGACATGCGCCGGCTCAGCTTCAGCAAGAATATGCTTATCCGGTATTGGTCAATGAAAGTTTCGTGCGTCAGTTGGTGCCGGCAGGCGTAGATCCGATTGGTCGTCCATTACAGGAATTTGATACCTATGCCGATTCTTTATATGTAATCGGTGGCACCGTTGAAGACTTTCCGATCAATTCGTTGGAGAAGGAGATAACACCGATTACCATTCACCTGCCTGCTTCGTCTGCCTTGGGTAATGCGAATGTATTGCATATCAAACTTCGTCCGGAAGATAGAGAAGAGACGATCCGTCAGATAGCTCAGATATGGGAAGAGATCAATACGAAGCAAGCCTTTCAATATATGGATATGCACGCCTTGTTTATGGAACGGAATGCGCGGTTTGTCTCTTTTGCGCAGGTCATCACTGTATATGCCGTGATCGGATTGTTGCTGACTTTATTCGGTTTGTTTGGTATTACGTGGTATGCTACGCGTCAACGGATACGGGAAATCAGTATCCGGAAAATACATGGCGCCAGCCGTTGGCAGATTGTCTGGCTCCT
>UMDC01016990.1_pt1 | contig 24663 bp, 19 predicted proteins | sample 1964391 | NCBI WGS metagenome assembly UMDC01 (sample SAMEA4835984, study PRJEB28245) | human gut metagenome | biome: gut microbiome; material: fecal sample | place: Denmark | collected 2008 | reverse complement strand
CGGCCCGCCACTTCATTCCGGTAGAAGATGTCAAGTTCTACATCGACCAAATGGCCCGTTACAAATATAATGCGCTGCAACTGCACCTGACTGACGATCAGGGATGGCGAATCGAAATAAAGAAATATCCCCAATTAGCCAGCACGGAACATTATACCCAAGACGAACTGCGCGACTTGATAGCCTATGCCGCCTTGAGAAACATCGAGATCATTCCGGAAGTGGATGTTCCTGGACATACGGTCGCCATATTAGCAGCATATCCGGAACTAGGTTGTACTTCTTCACAAAACATCACGAAAGAGGTCGGGAAAACAACAAACTTGATGCTGTGCGCCAGTAATAAAAAAGTATATGAGGTGTATCAGCATATTCTCGGCGAAGTGGCCGATTTATTCCCATCCCAATACATCCATTTAGGCGGAGATGAATCCGTGATCGACACCAACTGGGGGCAATGTGAACATTGCCAAGCACTCATGAAACAATTGGGCTACACAAAAACATCCCAGTTGATGATTCCGTTTTTCGATCAAATGCTGGCCATTCTGGAAAAGAAAGAGAAATCTCCCATTCTTTGGTGCGAACTTGACAACATCTATCCGCCAGTCACAGACTACTTGTTCCCCTATCCCAAGTCAGTGACTCTTGTCAGCTGGAGAGGGCAATTAACCCCATCTTGCTTAGAATTCACGGCTCAATCTGGACACGCGTTAATCATGGCCCCCGGCGAATATGCTTATCTGGATTACCCTCAATTAAAAGGAGACCTACCAGAATTCAATAATTGGGGAATGCCCGTAACTACTCTAAAACGTTGTTACGAATTTGATCCCGGTTACGGTGTATCTCCTACCAAACAAAACCATATACAAGGAATCATGGGTACGCTATGGGGAGAAGCTATTCAAGACATTAATCGACTCACTTATATGACATATCCTCGAGCGTTAGCATTAGCCGAAGCTGGATGGACTCAACTGGAACATCGGGATTGGAAATCGTTTAAACAACGCTTGTATCCTAACCTGACCTGGCTCATGAAGAAAGGAGTCTCTATCCGTGTGCCTTTTGAAATCGCAAGGGAATAAGCTGATTCTTCTTCATACAGATCGTTTCTCACTTCGACCCCATTTAAAAGATATTCAATGAAACGAAAAAAGCCAACCAATTCGCAATACTTTTATAGTATGAATTAGTTGGCTTTTTATACTATCTAATGAATATCTAACTATAACAAATAGTTTTTTTAATTCTTGTAAAACATCTGAATATTACTCATTCAGAACCTTTTCTTCTTGATAATCATTCAATAAATAATGAAATGGATCCGCTTTCAAATTTTTCTGCAAAATTTCACTCTTTCCACGCCCACACTTCACCTTTCTTCAGATCGAGTTCATAATACGTTCCTCTATACAAAACCGAGCAGGGATTTCCTAACAAGGATTTCACCTGAGCCGAAACCAAACGTCCTTCTCTCCACTCTACAGCGACTTCAAAACCACCTCGAGCTTTCAAACCAGAATAAGAGCCCGTTTTCCAAGATTCGGGCAATGCAGGCAGTAAATGCACAATATAACTTTCCTGATCACACACATGACTTTGGAGTAACATTTCAGCAATACCTGCAGTCGTTCCAAAATTTGCATCGATCTGGAATGGAGGACATATCGTAAAGAGATTCGGATGAATCGTATGACTCACAACCTGATTCAGACTCTCCAATGCCTTTTCAGCTTGCTGGAAACGAGCATACTGACTAATAGCCCAAGCAGAACTCCATCCCACGTAACTTTTTCCGCCAAATCCACTGCGGTTCTTCATACGACAATCCATAGACTTTTGCGCAGCAGCCAACAACTCCGGCGTTTGCATCCAGTTAATTTGTGCTCCCGGATGAACAGCAAACAAATGAGATATATGGCGATGCCCTAGTTCTACTTCTTGAAAATCCTCCGCCCATTCCATCAATCGTCCATCCTTACCAATCTGCGATTCCAACAAATTTCCTTGTGCTTTCCGAACAGCCTGTACAAAATCATCCTGCATCCCAAGTATTTCCGAAGCCTTACCAAAATCATCAAACAACTGCCAAATCACCTGTTGGTCATGAGTAGGCCCCATACTAATCTGACTACGACTTCCATCTGGAGCAATAAATGTATTCTCCGGGGAAACGGCTGGTCCCGAAACTAACTTACCCGACTTTGGGTCCTCTGTCAACCAATCCATATAAAACTCTACAGATCCTTTCAATACCGGATACATCTCCTGCAAAAACGTTTTATCTCCCGTAAAACGGTAATGTTCCATGATGTGCTGACAAATCCATGCTGCAGCCCCCGTATGCATTCCCCAAGAAGCACTCTCGCCCGGTGAAGTATATCCCCATACATTCGTGATCGGATGAACAACCCAACCTTCCTTATGATACTGTACTTTCGCCGTTTCACTACCCGGTTGCACCAATGATTCAATCAATTTAAACAAGGGCTGATGACATTCTGATAAATTCGCCACTTCTGCAGGCCAATAATTCATTTCCACATTTACATCCGTATGGTAATCTCCATTCCAAGGTGTCTGTAATTCATTTGCCCAAATTCCTTGCAAGTTGGCAGGCATCGTACCGGGACGCGAAGAAGAAATCAATAAATAACGACCATACTGGAAAAGTAATTCATATAGATGAGGAGAAATTTTACCTTCTGAAGCTTCCTGTACGCAAACATCGGTCGGGATGCTATCAACAGTTCCTTCTAAATCAAACGAAGTTCTTTTAAAATAAGAGGAATACTCAGATACATGCCTATCATATAGTTCTTCATAAGATTTCTGACAAGCTTCCAACAAACGATTTTTCGAAAGAATTCTTTCATCACGCCCTTTATAAGTTGGATACTTTAACTGATAATCCGTAGAAGCAGCCAACATTAGCAAAACTTGATCCGCTTCAGAAACCAGAATCGTTGAATCTGTATACAACACTTTTCCATCCGATGTAATAGCTTTTAATCTAGCCATATACTGCAAACCGCTTCCTCCTTTTCCATCATTTAACGATCCAGACATAACTAGTTGATCTTCTTCTGTATGTGTTTGGTAACATTCTGGTCGATTTATTCGACAAGTAAAAGAGAGTCCGTTCGGATTATCAGTTGTTAGTTTCATAACCAAGACTTGATCCGGTTGACTCACAAATATTTCTCTCTGGTAAGTCGCACCATCTTGTTTATAAGTAACCCTTGCTATCGCATTCACCAAATCTAGTTCACGACGATAATCAGAAAATTTTCCTTTATTTCCAAAATCAATCCACAAATCACCCAGTGTCTGATAACATCCAAAAGGAACAGTCGAACCATTTCCATGCCCAGAACCACCCCCTCTACATATCTGAGTCCAATTAGTCAATTCTGTTGCTTCTTTAAACTTTCCAGCAAATAACAGCTCTTTGATTTTGTCCAAATGTTGAGCTGCCTCCGGATTATCACATGCCTGATAACTACCAGACCACATCGTCTCTTCATTTAATTGAATCCTTTCTTGATTCACATCACCAAAAACCATGGCCCCTAAAGAACCATTCCCCAAAGGCAAAGCCTTTACCCATTCCTTGTCATCATCCCATCCATTAGGACTATCTGCCACAGTCGCATCTGCTGGAGTAGAAAACCAAAGTTTTAAATTAGATTTCTCTTTTGGCTGTGAAACACAAGCTCCCAAACAGATAATTAACATCCAAACAAAAAATACATTTCTCATGTTTTTCAATTTATATATTCATCTATTTCAAATCTTTCATATAATCTCCACTTCCATCAAATACCACTTAAAGGCGTCAAAATCCTTTGTCAGTTCGATGCTTTTTTTCTCTCCTTTCATGAAGTATTGTAGTTTTTCTGGAATAGGAATATCGCTTCCCAAGATATTATCGACAGTTCCCTTGAATTTAGCTGGATGTGCGGTTTCTAAGAATACACCACAAGCGTCTTCTGGTAAATAATCCTTCAAGGCTTGGAAACCACAGGCACCATGCGGATCCAACAAATAGCCTGTTTGCTGATAGGTATTCCGGATCGTTTCGGCTATTTCCTCGTCGGTATAATGAGCTCCTGATATATGTTTGCAGACTTCAGCATGTACATCTTCGCTCTCTTCATATAGAGCCAGGATACGAGCAAAATTACTGGGGGCTCCGACATCCATGGCATTGGCGATGGTCTGTACCGAAGGCCGTGGCGTATAAATACCAGTATTCAAGTATTCCCAAAAGACATCGTTCCGGTTATTCGCCGCAATAAAATGCTGAATCGGTAATCCCATGCGTTGAGCAAACAAACCAGCGGTTATATTCCCGAAGTTTCCACTCGGAACACAACAGACTAATTGATCAGCTTTCCCTAATTTATCCAACTGCGCGTAAGCATGGAAATAATAGAACGACTGCGGCAGGAAACGCGCCACGTTGATAGAATTGGCAGAAGTCAGCTTTAGATGAGCATTCAGATCTTCATCCATGAAAGCCGATTTCACCAAAGCCTGGCAGTCATCGAAAGTACCGTCTATCTCCAAAGCGGTTATATTCTGTCCCAAGGTAGTAAACTGACATTCCTGAATCGGACTTACCTTTCCTTTCGGATATAAGACATAGACATGGATTCCTTCCACCCCTAAAAAACCGTTTGCTACGGCACTACCCGTATCTCCGGAAGTAGCTACCAGCACATTTACTTGCTTCAGCCCTTCTTTCCGGATAAAATATCCCAGCAATCGTGCCATAAACCGGGCACCAACATCTTTGAATGCCAATGTCGGACCGTGGAAAAGCTCCAGACTATAAATATTTTCCGTTACGTTTACTACCGGCGTGTCAAAAGACAACGTATCACAAACAATCTGCCGAAGAGTTTCTTCCTCTATATCCTCTCCAAAGAAAGCCTGAGCCACTGTACATGCGATTTCCTGAAAAGAAAGATGCTTCATGTTTTGGATAAAGGATTGATCTAACGACGGGATACGTTCCGGCATATACAAGCCTTTGTCACCAGCCAACCCTTTCACTACGGCTTCTTCTAAAGATGCCATCGGCGCTTGCCGATTCGTACTATAGTATTTCATAATTACTTCTCTGATTTAATTAACAGTTTGATAAATTCATTTTTTTCCAGCAATCCGTATTTTCCACCTTCGACAGAAAACTCATCGAATACTGTTACCGAATCCGGTTCATCACCGGGACGATAGATCAGGAAAGGTACCGGGACATTCGTATGTGTCCGGATAGAACACGGTGTCGGATGGTCAGGCAGAACAGCAATAGCAACCGGTTTCTCCCATGTTTGCAAAGCCTGAAGCACCGGACCAACAATGCGATGGTCCAGATCTTCGATAGTTTGTATTTTCAAACGAACATCACCTTCGTGTCCGGCCTCATCACTAGCTTCCACATGCAAGTAAACCAGATCATCCGTCTTTAAGGCTTCCAAAGCAGCAGCAGCTTTTCCTTCATAATTGGTATCATACAATCCGGTAGCACCTTCTACATGGATGACCTTCATTCCGGCATAAACGCCGATTCCCCGAATCAGATCGACCGCCGAGATAACCGAACTTTGCTGAATGCCATATAAAGACTTTAATGTCTGCATTGCCGGGCGTACTCCCGGAGACCACGGCCAAATACTGTTAGCAGGATCATGTCCTTCCTGAATTCGCTTTATATTTACAGGATGATTCTTCAAGACTTCTTGCGACCGTTCAATTAACTGATTCAGCAGAGTAGCAGTTTCTTCTGCTTCACTTACTTCAGCCCGGATTAGATTCGGACGATAAGGTTGTAAAGGAATATCATGGGGTGGCGTACAAACCAATCGCTTGTCGCCCCCCTTTATCACCAACAAATGTCGATAAGATACACCTGTATAAAATCGAACTCGTTCCGATCCCAGTTCAGCATTCAGGGTTTGTATCAAGAGATCTGCTTCTTCCGTTTTGATATGCCCAGCCGAATGGTTTTTCAACAAGTCACCTTCCAAACAAACCAAATTACAACGCATAGCCATATCACCAGGTTGCAGTTCAACGCCCATACTGGCTGCTTCCAAAACACCCCTTCCTTCATAAACAGTTGGCAAATCATAGCCCAAAACAGCCATATTAGCCACTTCACTACCCGGATGGAAACCTTCTGCAACTGTTTTCAATCGGCCGGTAACTCCTAAGCGAGCCAACGTATCCATTGCTGGTGTATTAGCATATTGCAACGGTGTTTTCCCTCCCAATTCAGCTATCGGCTCATCGGCCATTCCGTCTCCTAAAATGATGAGTGTTTTCATAAGCAGCCCTATTATATTAACTTGAGATCAGCGAATATTCGCAATCGAAATAATATCAGCAAAGACACCTGCAGCTGTCACATCTGCGCCCGCTCCATAACCTTTAATAATCATCGGGTAATCATGATAGCGTTCGGTTGAAATCATAATGATGTTATTGCTTCCTTCCAATTCATAAAACGGATGATGACTATCAAATGCCTGTAAACCTACCTGACAAACACCATCTTCCATTTTGGCAACAAAACGTAAACGCTTATGTTCTTCTTCCAAACGTCTTCTTTTTTCTTCAAATTCCAAATCCATTTGTGGAATATTCTTCCAGAAATCATCCAAAGATCCCTGAAAATAAGAATCAGGTATAAAGAGTTCTTTCTTCACATCCGCCTGTTCCACCTGATATCCTGCTTCTCGAGCTAAGATAACTAATTTACGAATGACATCCTTTCCACTTAAGTCTATACGAGGATCTGGCTCAGCATACCCTGCATCCATCGCCATTCGTATTGCCTGACTTAACGGGATTTCCGGACTAATCGTATTGAATATGAAATTTAAGGTACCCGAAAGCACGGCTTCCAACTTCAAGATATGATCTCCGCTGTTACGAAGATCGTTCATTGTATTAATAATAGGTAAACCAGCTCCTACATTGGTTTCAAACAAAAATTTGATTCCCCGATGACGGGCTGTTTCCTTTAATAATTGATAATTCTCATAAGAAGAGGAAGCGGCCTCTTTATTTGCAGCCACAACAGATACGTTTCCGTTCATCAAACGGGCATAAAGTGCGGCCACATCCGGACTAGCCGTGCAGTCCACAAATACGGAATTGAAAATATTCATCTTCAAGACCTGTTCGCATAATGTTTCCGGCGTACTGTCCATTCCATTAGTTTCCAGTTCTTCCCGGTAATTATCCAAGTTAATACCATCCCGACAGATCAACGCTTTCCGCGAATTGGCAATACCAACAATATTCAGCTTCAAGCCATTTTGTTCCATCAGCTTAGGCTGTTGCAAACGAATCTGTTCCAATAAGTTTCCACCTACGGTACCGATACCAACCACGAATAAATTCAAGACCTTATATTCGGACAGAAAAAAGGAATCATGGATGGAGTTCAAGGCTTTCCGTAAATATTTATGTTTAATAACAAACGATATATTCGTCTCGGAAGCTCCTTGTGCACAAGCAATCACACTGATACCTGCACGTCCTAACGTTCCAAACAATTTACCGGCAATACCCGGAGTCCGTTTCATATTTTCTCCTACGATAGCCACCGTTGCCAGATCTTTCTCTGCCACCGTATCATTCATATCCCCTTGAGCCAGTTCGGCAGCAAATTCTTTATCTAAAACCTCAACTGCCAGATCTGCATCCGCATTCCGGACAGCGAAAGTCGTATTATTCTCTGAACTGGCTTGAGAAACCATAAACACGCTGATTCCATTCTTGGCCAAAGTTTTGAAGATACGGTAATTCACACCAATTACTCCCACCATACCCAAACCTTGTACAGTAATCAGACATGTATCATTAATAGAAGATATTCCTTTAATCAATGCCTTACCATCATATTTCTCCTTCTCCCGAGAAATATAAGTACCTGGAGCATCCGGATTGAATGTGTTACGGATACGGATCGGTATATTCTTATGATAAACCGGATAAATGGTTGGCGGATAAATTACCTTAGCACCAAAGTTACACAACTCCATTGCCTCTGTAAAACTCAACCGGTCTATTACATATGCAGAATTGATGACCCGCGGATCTGCCGTCATAAAGCCGTCTACATCAGTCCATATTTCCAAGACAGAAGCATCCAAAGCAGTTGCCAGGATAGATGCCGTATAATCAGAACCACCTCTACCTAAATTAGTGATCTCACCATTATCCCGACTAGTTGATATAAAACCAGGAACAAGAGAAACCTTTGGCAGTGGATTAAAAGTTTCCCGAATCAACTGATTCGTCTGTTCAAAATCCACAACATGCTTATTAAACTGTTTAACCGTCTTGATGAATTTTCGGGAATCAAATAATTGAGCATCATTAATCACATGAGAAACAATCAAGGAAGACAGTCGTTCTCCATAACTAACAATCGTATCGGAAGTTTTCACAGAAAGATCATTGATCAGAAATACACCTCTCAAGATATTTCCTAATTCGTCCAATAATCCCATGGCACGCCGTTGTACACTGCGCCGTGTCTCCAGATCTGGAATAACCCCTTCTATAACATCTAAATGACGAGTAATAATGGCAGAGAATTCTTTTTCATAAGCTACATCTCCTTGAGCAGCCATCATTGAAGTTTGCAACAATTTATCGGTTATACCACCTAAAGCGGAAACAACTACAATTACAGGCTCATCAATCGCCTCTACAATTTTCTTTACACTTAAAATACTTTCAACTGTACCAACGGAAGTACCTCCAAATTTTAATACTTTCATCCTTATATCGAATTAGCGGACAATAATTTCCGACGTAAAGAAGAAGACAAAGTTTCCCCCGAAATTATTCTCCTGTATTAATACTAAATGAATAAAACTGAAAATTAAATGTGGACGAGCAAGAATTTACGTTCGGTATTCCTAATAATGCAGGAACAAATCTTGTCCACTCGAACGGAAGTGTCAAATACTAACCCCCCAAGGGGTCATTAAAGCCCATGTATGATACATGTTGTCGGTACGCAATCGGTTTCTCATTTTATTTTATTATTTTGCTCTTTCAGCGGCAATATTACTCAATATATTTCAGAAAAACAATATATTTTCAGGAAATTTGATATTTATAGCCGATAAAGTCTTTTTTCATAAAAATCACTTCACATTTTCCTTCCGGGTTATTTTCAACAATGAATCCTCATCACCCCTAAATTGTTTATCTTTCCGACTAACGATACAGATAAATAACGTCCATCCTTTCTCCGCTCCTAGCGTTACAAAACCAACGAGAATCAAAAATAAAAGTCACGAGAATTAAAATCAAAACTCTCGAGAAGTGTTTTCAAGGCTCCTATACATAATTATATAAGAACTGTTTTATAGTTTGGAAATACATTTTTATCAGACTCAAATCCCGATCCAATTATACCAGTTTTAAATAAAATAGACGAATTTGTTTTGTAGTGTTTTTTTAACGCTTCAAATCATTTACATTTGAAAGAATTTGACTATATTTACGGAGATAATTTAAAAAGATAACCATTAAACAAATTAATACCTTATGGATAATGCAATTTTTAGATTTCCCAAGCCAGAGAACGAACCGGTAAAATCATACGCTCCCGGTTCAAGTGAGAAAAAAGCTTTAAAAAGTGCCTTGGCACAATTAGCTTCAGAAAAATGGGAAATACCTCTTATTATTGGTGGAAAAGAAGTTTACACAGGAAATACTGGCAATGTCGTTATGCCGCACGATCATCACCATGTCTTGGCAACCTATCACAAAGCTGGTGAAAAAGAAGTACAAATGGCCATTGATGCAGCAATGAAGGCACACAAAGAATGGTCAGACCTACCTTGGGTAGAACGTGCTTCTCTGATGTTACGTGTTGCAGAGCTTTTGGCAACCAAGTACCGCTATATTTTGAATGCTTCTGTTATGTTAGGACAAAGTAAGAATCCATTCCAGGCAGAAATTGATGCTCCTTGCGAATTGATTGACTTCCTTCGTTTCAGTACATTCTACGCCAGCCAGGTTTATGCTGATCAACCCTATTCAGAAAAAGGCATTTTAAACCGGATGGAATACCGTGCATTAGAAGGTTTTGTCTTTTCTCTGACACCATTCAACTTCACATCCATTGCTTCTAACTTGAATATGGCTCCTGCCATGATGGGTAACGTTGCTGTATGGAAACCTTCTACAACTGCTTTGTATTCTAACTATTTCTTGATGAAAGTATTCAAGGAAGCAGGTTTACCAGACGGTGTTGTCAACTTCATCCCGGGTCAAGGTAGTGTTATCGGTAAAGTAATCACGGCTAGTCCGGATTTGGCTGGATTCCATTTCACCGGTTCAACGACAACGTTCAATACTTTATGGCGTCAAATCGGCGAAAACTTAGGTCATTATAAATCATATCCTAAAATAGTTGGAGAAACAGGTGGTAAGAATTATATCTTTGCCCATCCGTCTGCTTCTGCACTAGATGTAGCTACTGCGATTGTAAGAGGGGCATTTGAATATCAGGGACAGAAATGCTCGGCAGGTTCTCGTGCGTATATTCCTGCATCTTTATGGAAAGATGTAAAAGAATATGTAGGCGATATGCTGAAAGAAATCAAAATGGGTGATGTACGCGACTTTACAAACTTCATCAATGCCGTTATCGATGAAGCTTCATTCGATAATATCATGAGTTATATCGAATATGCAAAGCAATCACCTGATGCTGAAATTCTGTTTGGTGGTCACGGAGACAAATCTGTAGGTTATTTTGTTGAGCCGACAGTTATCCAAACAACCAATCCGATGTTCAAGAGTATGGTTGAAGAAATCTTTGGTCCGGTTATTACCGTCTACGTATATGAAGACAAAGATTACGAAGAAACATTACAACTTTGCGATCGTACATCTCCTTATGGTTTAACAGGATCAATCTTCGCATACGACCGTTATGCCATCGATAAAGCATTTAATATTTTGCGCTATTCTGCCGGTAACTTCTACATTAATGACAAACCGACAGGAGCCGTTATTGCTCAACAACCGTTTGGTGGTTCTCGTGCATCAGGTACAAACGATAAAGCAGGTGGTCCATTGAACTTAATACGCTGGACAAATCCTCGTTGTATCAAAGAAACATTAGTTCCTCCAACCAGTTACGGTTATCCGTTCTTAGGAGAAGAATAAAATCAAAGTTAGAGTCGTTAACCTTGTAATTACAAGACAATCATGCTTGATTTTAATAATACAGAAATTGCCTTTTCGGCAAAAAGTGAAGGTGAGCTGAAAAATGCTTACCTTCTGTTCAATACGATCAAATATCCCGGATTGGTTAAGTTTGCGAAATGGGGAACAATGATCGCGTTGAAGATCCACTTTCCACTGGCTTGGGCTGTAAAGCCTACATTATATAAACAATTTGTCGGTGGAGAAACCTTGCAGGATTGTGAAAAAGCGATCAATCATCTGAAAGAATTCAATGTGATGTCAACACTTGATTTCTCGGCTGAAGGAGAACAAACCCCAGAAGGTATACAGGCAACGTTTGAAGAAACAATTCGTTCCATCGACTATGCCAAAGAAAACAAAAATCTAGCCTATGCCGTTTTCAAACCTTCAACCATTACAACAGATGAATTGCTTGCTAAAGCTTCGGAAAGACACAGTGAGCTAACAATAGAGGAAGTAAAAGCCTTTAGGGAATTTAAAGAGCGCTTCATGGCCTTATGCCAACGGGCATACGACAATGATGTACGTATCCTGGTTGATGCAGAAGATTACAGCTTCCAGGATGCCATAGATAAATTGACAGACGAAGCTATGCGTAAATTCAACAAGAAACGTGCAATTGTTTTTGCGACCCTGCAAATGTACCGGCACGACCGTATGGCATATCTGCAGAAAATCTATGCCGATGCTCTTGAAAAAGATTATATTCCCGGTATAAAATTCGTACGCGGAGCTTACATGGAAGAAGAACGTGCCCGGGCAGCGGCTATGGGTTATCCGGATCCTATTTGCAAAGACAAACAGGCAACAGATGAGAACTATGATGCAGGGGTACGTTTTGTTGTCGAACATATCGACCGTTTCGAATTATTCCTTGGTACTCACAACGAAGAAAGTAATTACAAATTAGCTAAATTGATAGAAGAAAAAGGATTAAAAAAGAATGATCCTCGGATATTTTTCGCTCAGCTACTAGGAATGAGCGACAATATTTCATTCAATTTGGCTCATGAGGGATATAACGTAACCAAATATGTTCCTTATGCGCGTGTTAATGATGTTCTTCCATATCTAATCAGACGAGCCGAAGAAAATACATCTGTAGCGGGACAAACAGGACGTGAACTTCGGATGCTGAAAGCTGAAATGGAACGCAGAAAAAAGATGTCGAAATAAAAAACATCACTTCTGATTAATTTATATACATTTGAATAAACAATTTCTAATACCGGAAACAAGTTACACCGTTGATGAAACGTAAACTTGTTCTCCGGTATTTTTACTTTAAAGAACGAACTACAACTAAACAACTCAGGAAAAAATATCGTAACTTTGCACCCCGAATAATAGGTTATCATATTTATAATAAACGTAAAAACAAATGGAATTACCCAAAGATCCGATGATCCTATTCAGCTTCATCAATACAAATTTAAGAGATCATTATAAATCGCTGGATGAATTATGCGATGATATGCATGTAAATAAAAAAAGTCTGGTTGAAGAGTTGGAATCTGTAGGATTCGAGTACAATCCAAGTCAAAACAAATTTTGGTAAACTTCTTATAGAACAAGTTTATCCATCAAATTGTTGTATGCTTAAAAACATAACGAATTTCTTTCAAATTGTAAGCTAAAATCTTGTTTATTCCAATGTGATCGCTATCTTTGCAAACATAATGTTAGACTTAAAGCGATTACAATATGAAAACAGAAGCTATTTTATCATCACTGGAAGCCAAGCACCCGGGAGAAAAAGAGTACTTGCAAGCCGTTAAAGAAGTTCTTTTATCAATAGAAGAGGTGTACAACGAGCACCCAGAGTTTGAAAAAGCTAAAATAATAGAACGTCTTGTAGAGCCGGATCGTATATTTACATTCCGTGTACCTTGGGTGGATGATAAAGGAGAAGTTCAGATTAACTTAGGCTATCGTGTTCAGTTCAACAATGCGATCGGTCCGTACAAAGGTGGTCTGCGTTTCCATCCATCCGTTAATTTATCAATCCTGAAATTCTTAGGATTCGAACAAACTTTCAAGAACGCGCTTACAACATTACCTATGGGTGGAGGAAAAGGTGGTTCAGACTTTGCTCCCAGAGGAAAGAGTGATGCCGAAATAATGCGTTTCTGTCAATCCTTTATATTGGAATTATGGCGTAATATAGGTCCGGATACAGATGTTCCAGCCGGTGATATTGGAGTTGGAGGCCGTGAGATTGGTTATCTATATGGAATGTATAAGAAACTGGCTCGTGAGAATACGGGAACCTTTACTGGTAAGGGAATGGAATTCGGTGGTTCTATTTTGCGCCCAGAAGCAACAGGCTTTGGAGCTTTGTATTTCGTTCATCAAATGCTAGATGAACACGGAATCGACATAAAAGGTAAAACAGTTGCAATCTCTGGTTTCGGAAACGTAGCTTGGGGTGCAGCCACAAAAGCAACAGAATTAGGAGCTAAAGTAGTGACTATCTCGGGTCCTGACGGCTATGTATATGATCCGGAAGGTATATCCGGTAAGAAAATAGATTACATGTTAGAACTCCGTGCTTCTGGAAACGATGTAGTTGCCCCTTATGTTGAAGAATTCCCAAACGCAACATTCTATCCTGGACGTAAGCCTTGGGAACAAAAAGTTGACATAGCATTACCTTGTGCAACTCAAAATGAATTGGATGCTAACGACGCAAAAATGTTGATTGAAAATAATACTTTATGTGTAGCAGAAGTATCCAACATGGGATGTACAGCTGAAGCTGTTGACATGTTTATCGAACATAAGCAGCTGTTTGCTCCGGGTAAGGCTGTTAATGCAGGAGGTGTAGCCACTTCAGGCTTGGAAATGACACAAAATGCAATGCATATTTCTTGGAGTGCAGAAGAAGTTGACGCACGTTTGCATCAAATCATGAGCAATATCCATCACCAATGCGTAGAACATGGCCGTGAAGGTGAATACATCAACTATGTGAAAGGTGCCAATATTGCCGGATTTATGAAGGTAGCTCGTGCCATGATGGCTCAAGGTATTGTATAAATACAACACAGTATAACCAACAAATTATTTGAAAGAATGACAGTCATTATCTGAATAACAGATACAATGACTGTCATTTTTTATGTATTTTATCAGGATTTTTTTGGATAAAATCTCCCCAATTGGTATATTTTTTCTCAAGGACAGGCGAACTACTCTGGAAGAAATGACATACAGCGGCAGCTAGTCCGTCTGTAGCATCCAATTGCGGTAACATATTTTCCTCTTTAATCCGCAAATAGCTCTTTAATACTCCGGCAACCTGTTCCTTTGAAGCATTTCCATTTCCCGTAATTGCCTGCTTGATCTTTAATGGAGCGTATTCAAAGATTGGTACATCTCGTTCCATCGCTGCCGCCATAGCTACTCCCTGAGCCCGTCCTAACTTCAGCATACTCTGTACGTTTTTCCCAAAGAAAGGAGCTTCAATAGCCAACTCATCCGGATGATACTGATCAATAAGCCCCAATACCCGCTCAAAGATTTTCTTCAAACGTAAATAGTGATCCTCATATTTATTCAACTGAAGCACACCCATTGTTTGAAGATATGGCTTATTGTTCAAAACCAACAACACCCCATAACCCATTACAATGGTACCTGGATCTATACCCAATATCACACGTTCCTTCACCATTACAATTCTATTTCCTCCAAAACCGTAGTAAATCCGATAACCTTAGATCCGAATTGTTGAATTAACTGACGAGAAATGTTTTGACCTTCCCGCTCTATCCAATAGTTTAATGTATCAATATTCTTTACCCGAAACTGTACAGCAAAGCTACATCCCTCTTCTTCTTCAGAATGAGGTAAAACACGATGTAAACAAGGAGAATGCATAAAACCACTCTGCGTAGCCAATGGAATATAAATGGATTTCAGGAAATTCAAACACTCTGGTACAATATCTTTCTCGATATGAAAAGTGATGTTATAAATAATCATTCCGAAAAGTAATATAAAACAGTGGAGTATATCGGACTCGAACCGATCACCTTTAGACTGCCAGTCTAACGCTCTAGCCAGATGAGCTAATACCCCTTTTCCGACAAAGCAAAGATAATAAAATATCCGATTTTATCAAATCAGATCATACAAAAAAGAGTACACCTTCCAAAAGATGTACTCTTTTTATGTATTTATAGTACGAAATTACGCTTTATATCGTCAATTATAACTGAATCCAACGTACAAAAGCGAAGTCCATACGGTGAGGTAAGTTCGGGTTCTTCGGGAAGATACGGAAACCTAACTTATGATTACCAGCTTCTGTCGGAGTAATCTTCAATTCAAAGTACATATTTGTACCTTCCTCTTTCTTAAGCTCGAATTCTTTCTTCTCGATGATAACCGTCTGATGTTTTTCCGGATCTTCCTTAGTAATGATTGCTTCAGCGCCCAACATACCAGACAACTCATGACGATCAATTACCAAGCTGAATGTACTTTCCTTACCTACTACAGGTCCGTTAGCAGCAAATTCAGCATCACTCGTAAATGAAGTTACTTCAAAACAATCCCAATGAGCAGCAACTTCTTCCTTCCATGCTGCTATTTCCTTGACTTTAGCATAATTGTCTTTCACCAGGACTGCTGAACGAGTAGCCAGCTTCTTATAGAAACGGTCAATATAATCGTCCAACATACGCTTCATTGTATAATTGTAAGCGATTTGAGACATTGAATTCTTGATGTATTGAATCCATTCAGGAGAATAACCTTTACTATTCTTAGCATAGTAGGTTGGTATTATTTCTGATTCTAACATCTGATAGATAGTAGCGGCATCCAACTGATCTTGATACTGCTGGTTTTCATAAGTACGCTTATCTGTCAATGCCCAACCAGCACCTTCGCGATAACCTTCATACCACCATCCGTCTAAGACAGAGAAGTTCAATACACCATTCATTTCTGCTTTTTCACCTGATGTACCTGAAGCTTCCAACGGACGAGTCGGAGTATTCAACCACACATCCACACCAGCTATCAAGTGACGTGCTAAGCGCATGTCGTAATTCTCAAGGAAAATGATTTTACCTTGGAATTCAGGACGACGAGAAATCTCAATAATATGCTTGATTAATCCTTGTCCACCACCATCAGCCGGGTGAGCTTTTCCTGTAAATACAAACTGAATCGGGAACTGTTCGTTGTTGACAATCTTAGCCAAACGATCCAAGTCTGTGAACAACAAATGTGCGCGCTTGTAAGTAGCAAAACGACGACCGAAACCAATCAACAATGCATTCGGATTGATCTTTTCCAAAATAGAAACTACCTCAGCAGGATCTCCCTGATTCTTCAACCAAGTAGTCTTATATTCATTCTTGATGTATTTGATCAGCTTGTTCTTCAATGTCTGACGGATATTCCAAATTTCCTCATCCGGCATTGTCTGGATAGCTTCCCAATACTTCTGATTAGATTGATCTGCATAGAAGTTCTTATGGAATCTCTTATAGAAGAACTCTTTCCATTCTGTTGAGGCCCAAGTAGGCATATGAACACCATTCGTTACATATCCAACATGTAATTCATCGGGGAAATAACCTTTCCAGATAGGAGCAAACATTCTTTGAGAAACCTTTCCGTGTAACCAACTTACACCATTAGCTTCCTGACAAGTATTCAATGCGAAAGTACTCATACAGAACTTTTCATTTGAACCCGGGTTCACACGTCCCATGTCAATGAATTCCTGCCAGCTAATTCCTAATTTGTTCGGGAATTCACCCATATAACGACCAAACAGACCTTCATCAAAATAGTCATGTCCAGCAGGAACCGGCGTATGTACAGTATAAAGTGAAGATGCACGAACTACTTCCAATGCCTGATTGAATGACAAACCTTCTTTCTGAATATAGTCAACCAAACGCTGTGCATTGATCAAAGCTGCATGTCCTTCATTGCAATGATAAATCTGTTTCTTGATACCCAGCTTGTTCAGCATCATGATACCACCGATACCCAACAGATATTCCTGTTTCATACGGTTTTCCCAATCACCACCATACAATTGGTGAGTAATTGAACGATCCCATTCACTATTCTGCGGTATATCCGTATCCATTAAATACAAAGGAACACGACCTACACTAACTTTCCAGATATGTGCATAAACCGTACGTCCTGGATAAGGAACTTCCAACACCATCGGTTCATCATTTTCTTCCATAACCTGAACCAATGGAAGAGAATTAAAGTTCTGTGCTTCATAGTTAGCAATCTGTTGGCCGTCCATTGATAAGGTTTGTGTAAAGTAACCATAACGATACAAGAAACCAACAGCACACATATCGACATTACTGTCACTTGCTTCTTTCAGATAGTCACCGGCTAAAACACCTAAACCACCTGAATAAATTTTCAAAACATTCGTCAAACCATATTCCATGCTGAAATAAGCAACAGACGGTTTGGTTTGATCTGGCTTCACATTCATATAAGCTTTGAAATCAGCATAAACTTTTGTGATTTCAGCCATCAATTCTTTATCAGCCAATATTTCTTCTGTCCGCTGAAAAGATAGGTTCTGCAATAATTGAACAGGATTTCCTTCTGTTTTCTTCCACAGAGCAGGATCTATTTTTCCAAATAGCTTTGCTCCTTCATGATTCCACACCCACCAAAGATTGGTAGACATTTCTTTCAACCCTTCTAAAGAGGCGGGCAATTTAGACTGAGAATAAACATCCTTCCAAATAGGATCATTTGATTTGATTTTCATTATCGTGAAGTTTAGTTTATGTTTCTTTTATTTATTTCTATTTTGATATATTTATCAAACGGCGACAAAGATACGCAATTTATTTGATTGAAATTGAATGTTTTCAAGAATTTCTTGCTTTCGCATGAGTTAACGCAACTGAAAAAGCTTCCTTATAGTAAGAAATAAATCTTGTCCATTCTGCTTTTTGAGCCAAAGCGAAACAATTATCTTTAATCATGTTTTTCCGCTTTTCATCCTCCATATCTGCCAAGGCCAAGATCTGGTTGGTTATCTCTGTTGCTACCTCGAAATAATTGAAATCCGTACGGTCTATCACCACAACTCCTTCTTTTATATCCTTTCCGGATACACCAGCTTTCTGAGCCCATAAGCCGAAACCAGCCAGATTCGTAGTAATAGTAGGAATTCCAAAAGCAATACTTTCCAACGGAGTATATCCCCATGGTTCGTAATAAGAAGGATAAACCGTTGCATCCATACCGATCAGAATATCATAATATGGCTTATTCAGAATACCATCTTTCCCATCCAAGTAGCAAGGAATAAAAATAATCTTCAGCTTTTCATCCTTGGCATTCGTAAAGCCGGCATATCCTATGTAATTCATTACCCGGTCATCCTGCATCTGATTTAACCAATGTGTAATGAAAGGACATTGCATAGGCTCTTTATTCGGATAGTCCATTTCGATTGCTTTCTTCAAATCCGAACGCACATCCCGTACCCATGCCGGAACCATGATAAAGGCAATCGTTTCACGTTGTAACTGTCCGCTGGTACGAACCCGATTCATGGCTTCAATAAATACGTCAATACCTTTGTTGCGGTATTCATAACGGCCACTCGTAGAAATCAGTAATGCATCCGGATCTATCGGATATCCCAATAACTTCTCGGCCATATTCAATAACGTTTTACGGGCTTCAGCTCTCTTTACGGCATATTCTCTAGCCTCAGGTACAAAGTTCGGTTCAAATCCATTGGGAGTTACAACATCCGGATTCTTATCCAGCAGCTGTTCGCACTCACGAGCCGTAATATCACTTACCGTAGTAAAACAATCGACCTGATGAGCTGTCTGTTTCTCTATAGAATGTTTGGCTTCCATATTCAGCTCATATGCCATCTGATCTCCGTTATATCCGTCCATATAGGCATACAACGCTTTATTGTTTCCGGCAATGGAACGACCGATAGATGTAGCATGTGTTGTAAAGATTGTCGCCACTTTCGGCAATTGTTTCTTTACATACAAAGCCCCCATTCCCAGCATCCACTCATTAAAATGAGCGACAACCGGTTTATTTTCCAATTTATAATAATGATAAAAGCTTTCTATGACCTTTCCTACCGCATAGGCAAAAATACAAGATTCGTCATAATCTCCGTATGCATGAATAGAATCGACATGAAAATGTTCCCACATCATGTAGTACAACGCATCTTTTTCCGGGAAGAATGGCTTGAAATCAACCAAAATGACAGGAGGCATTCCTGGCACATTCCAACGCCCTATTTTCACCCGTAGACCTTCCGTAGATTCTGCATGTTGCTTCCAGTCGGTAAACAAATTAAGATCATCTACAAAATCCAATGGTTGAGTTTTATCCCAAATATCGGGTCCGATAAAAATAATCTTATCACTCAACATCTGTTGCAAAGTATGCGCTTTAGTCGAAAGAACCGTATAGATTCCGCCAACCTTATTACAAACTTCCCAACTACTTTCAAATACATATTCTGGCGTAGTCTCTGTATTGTTCATTCTGTAGTTCTTTTAATGGTATGATTTTCTGAGCGCAAAGATAATCTTTTTTACGTTTTTTTGGATTAGGCTTTTATATTTAATTGTAAATTTTGTAGCTTTGTGATATTCTAATAATAAAACGACTATGGCTAAAAGAAGAATTTTAAAGAAAGAAATCGGCTATACAGCTGGTAATCTATTTCTAGAAGCAATGTTTTGTAAATTGTATCTTCCGGGTACGAATCCTGAGGCAGCAGATTCTATCATGGCTCGGATTCTGGATATGCAAGATAACTTTCTCTGCCGTGCCGGCAAACCGGATGGTAAGGACAATGCAAAACTGGTAAAAGCTTATTACAAAAAACTTAGAGAAGACCTGCAAAAGGAAATCGATGCCATTGCTACTGAAATTGGCGAATTAAACAAATAAGCATGATGCAAGTTATTTGTAGAGCTCTTCTTCGCTGGTTTGGCTGGAAACTGGGACCGCACAATGGTGTAGAACTCCCGAAGTGTGTCATATGTGTAGCTCCACATACAAGCAACTGGGATTTTGTCATCGGGAAATTGTTTTATACATCTATTGGATTGACAGCAGGTTTCTTAATGAAGAAGGATTGGTTTTTCTTCCCCTTAAATCTGATTTTTAAGAGTATGGGAGGAATTCCGGTTAATCGAGACAAACGGACGTCACTAACCGACCAAGTAGTTGAAATGTTTCAGACACACGACCGATTTCAGGTAGCCATTACTCCTGAAGGAACGCGAAAGCGGGTTGATGAATGGAAAAAAGGATTTTACTACATCGCCCTTAAAGCACAAGTTCCCATATTAATAGGATACATGGATTACGGGAAAAAGGAAGTAGGTATTAAAGAGATATTTTATCCAACGGGTAATGCCGACCAGGATCTGGCTGCTATCCGCGAGAAATACAAAGGGGTTACAGCTTGCCATCCGGAATGTTTCGGTGGTTAGTCCATCATCCCAGCATAAAAAACAAACCGGACCGGATTAGTTCTCGTCCGGTTTGTTTTTTAGAACCAACGAAGTTGAAAAACGAAACTCGTGAGAATTACTTTTGATTCTCGTTTATTCCAAAAACGAAACTCGTATCTTTTATTAGGAAAATGGAAAATGATTTGCGCATAAGCCTCCTGCAGTTTCCCATCGAATGGGAACAGAAGGAAAAGAATCTACAAGCTTGCGAATCCCGCTTAAAAGGGAATAAAGGGAAAACGGATTTAGTGGTACTGCCGGAAATGTTTACGACCGGTTTTTCCATGAATGCCCAATCGCTGGCTGAAGATGTAAACGGGGAAACCATTTCTACCGTTAAACGTTGGGCGTCATCTTTTGATATGGCTGTCACAGGAAGTTTCATCGCTTGCGAAAATGGTCATTATTATAACCGTGCCTTTTTTATTACACCAGATGGACAGACTTATTACTATGACAAACGTCATCTGTTCAACATGGCAGGTGAAACAAAGATCTACACAGCCGGAAGCAAACGTCCGATCATTTCTTACCAGGGATGGAATATTTGTCTGCAGATTTGTTATGATCTGCGCTTTCCTGTCTGGAGCCGAAATCAGGATCATGCCTACGATCTGCTGATTTATATGGCCAACTGGCCCGAAGTCCGTTCTTCGGTGTGGCAACCTTTGCTCCAAGCCCGCGCAATCGAAAACCAGACTTATGTTTGTGGAGTGAACCGAACTGGTGTAGACGGAAAAGGATTCAATTACATCGGTAGTTCCGTTCTGTTCTCTCCCAAAGGTGAAAGAATGGGATGTGCTTACAACCGTAAGCAGTGTTTACTCACCCGGACTTTATCTGCCGACAAGCTGGCCTCTTTTCGTAGGAAGTTTCCGGTAGCCAACGATCAAGATTCATTTCAGATAAATTTGTAATTGAAATACCAACCAGACTAATACCTGAAACATGATGACAACAAAGAAATCTCCTTGGAATTGGATTCCTTCATTATACTTCGCTGAAGGTCTGCCTTATGTAGCCGTGATGACGTTATCCGTCATTATGTACAAACGACTCGATGTTTCCAATACGGACATTGCTCTTTATACAAGCTGGTTATATTTCCCTTGGGTAATTAAACCTCTCTGGAGTCCGTTTGTGGACCTGATCAAAACAAAGCGCTGGTGGATTTGGATCATGCAGGTACTGATCGGTGGCGGAATGGCCGGAATTGCATTTGTCTTGCCCGGAGATTTCTTCTTCCAGGCAACGCTTGCCTTCTTTTGGGTGATGGCTTTCTGCTCTGCAACCCACGACATTGCAGCCGATGGGTTTTATATGCTCGGACTGAATGAAGAACAACAAGCGTTCTTTATTGGCATCCGAAATACCTGTTACCGCATTGCCATGATCACCGGACAAGGCTTGCTGGTTATGCTGGCTGGTTGGTTAGAGAAAACAACCGGTCATATCCCAATGGCCTGGAGCCTGGTTTTCTTTGTCATGGCAGGAATTTTCATCGCGCTTGCCCTTTGGCATAAATTCATCCTGCCGAAACCTTCATCCGACAAGCTGCGAAGTGGTGCCACCATTCATAGTATCTGGAAAGAGTTCGTACAGACCTTTTCGTCGTTCTTTTCCAAGAAAGGAATTATACCGGCTCTCCTCTTCATGTTGACGTACCGCTTGGGTGAATCGCAATTGGTTAAACTGGCATCTCCGTTCCTGCTGGATCAGCCGGAGAAAGGTGGTTTGGGATTAAGCACCGGTCAAGTGGGATTTGTCTATGGAACCATCGGTGTCATTGCCCTGTTATTAGGAGGAATTGCCGGAGGTATTGCCATTTCGAAACACGGCCTAAAACGTTGGCTCTGGCCAATGGCACTCGCCATCTCACTTCCTAATCTGGTTTATCTCTATCTGGCATACGTACAAACGGACAACTTCGCCATTATCAACACCTGTGTTGCCATCGAACAGTTTGGTTACGGATTCGGATTTACCGGATATACCATGTATCTGATGCTTTTTGCTGAAGGAGAATATAAAACATCCCACTATGCCATCAGTACCGGATTTATGGCACTCGGCATGATGGTGCCCGGCATGATTTCAGGATGGATTCAGGAATGTATCGGTTACCAGCACTTCTTCATCTGGGTGATGTTCTGCTGTATCCCGCTGTTTCTAGTACTTCCGTTTATCCGAATCAATAAATAGCGAGAAGAAATCGGGCTAAAACAAATCCAAGGTCAGTTGGCCGTTGCCCAACAGATTATAACTCTTCCGGTGGTAAGGCGAAATTCCGTACTCGGCAATGGCGGCCCGATGTTTCTTTGTCGGATATCCTTTGTTATGATCCCAATCATAGACAGGATATTCCCGATGTAACTGATTCATATAATCATCACGGTATGTTTTGGCCAAAATGGATGCGGCGGCAATCGAAAGGTACTTTCCGTCACCTTTCACGATGGTTGTATGCGGAATATTGGGATAAGGATTAAAGCGGTTCCCGTCGATCAACAGATGTTCCGGACGAATCTTCAACTGGTCGATGGCACGATGCATGGCCAAAAAGGAAGCATTCAGAATGTTAATCTGATCTATCTCTTCCGGCGAAACGATTCCAACAGCCCAAGCCAAGGCAGACTCTTCTATCACAATCCGCAAGGCATACCGCTGTTTTTCGGTCAGCTGCTTCGAATCATTCAACATTTCATTCTTGAAATCAGGAGGCAAGATAACAGCTGCCGCATAGACGGCACCTGCCAGACAACCTCGTCCGGCCTCATCGCAACCGGCTTCGATCCGGTTCTCTTGTAAATAAGGTAATAACATCTTCGTTTGTCTTTACAACTACAAATTGAATAGCTTTTCGGCTGTTTCTGCAGTTTTTATTCTTCACAACCATAGCTCCAGGACTTTCCACACGGCCACAATATGACAAGCCGATCCTGCCAATACAAAGAAATGGAAAACAGAATGAGTATAACGAACATGGCGGAAGGAATAAAACACCGCACCCGCGATATAACATACACCCTCGGCGATAATCCAATAGCAAGCGGCCTCGGCCAAGGCAAACAAGGGGCGAAAAGCAACGAGGATAGACAATCCCATCACGATGAAACAGAGAGTTTCCACATGACTATGCTCTTCCATTTTACGGTAACTGGCTATCGTCCCGATAAGAGCACACGCCCATACAAAGGCGAACAGCCCCCAGCCCCATACGCCTTCTTCACGCAAGATCGTGAGGGTAACGGGCGAATAGCTCCCGGCAATATGCCAATAGATTGCGGCATGATCCCACTGCCGGAGCTTTTTCTTCAGCGGATTGTGGTGGCGCAAGGTATGATAAAGGGTTGAAGTCAGGTAAGAACCGCCCATACCTACGAAGTAAAGCCAGACACCCAGCGTGGCCCAGCCGTCGCCGTGTTGGTGACAATACGCCAGGAAACAAATACAGACAATCAGCCCCAGCGCAATCCCCGCCGCGTGCGAGATCGCGTTTATCCGTTCTTCTTCCTTGGAATAGAATAATCCCCGCCTTTTTTTCTTGACTGCTATTTCCATCTGATTATCGGACTAGGGGAATACTTACTCGTAGCGGTTCCAGCTGGCGATCTTTTCCAAATCTTTCCGTACTTTTTTCCGGTCGGGTTGCGTTGAATAGCCGATCACGACATCCAGCAACACCCGTTTGCCGGAAGGTATTCCCAACAGTTTGCGTACTTTATCCTCGTCAAACCAACCGAGGATACAACTCCCAAGTCCTTCGTCTTCAGCCGCCAAGACCAGATGAGCGACAGCAATACCAACATCAATGTGGGCGAAGTTCTTATCCTTCAGCCAAGCTCCGAAACCGGCGCTCAGGTTCGGTTTCTCTTCT
>UMDC01051789.1_pt1 | contig 24697 bp, 20 predicted proteins | sample 1964391 | NCBI WGS metagenome assembly UMDC01 (sample SAMEA4835984, study PRJEB28245) | human gut metagenome | biome: gut microbiome; material: fecal sample | place: Denmark | collected 2008 | reverse complement strand
CGGGATATCAAAAAGCGATGGTCTGGACATATAAATCTTTATATTATCCATAGTAAAAATTATTTTAAGCACATTCGGACCACATTCTTCTACATTCACCACCTTATCAGGATGCTTTACAATATTAAGTAATGTCTTGCAGCCAGATGACAAATTACGGATTGTACCTAAACCATATTTTGTTTCAATATGCTTATCTGGTGTCAACTTCGCCTCATCTACTTGCTGAATGAGATTTATTTCATTTGAGGACATTTCTTCATTACTTGTATTTAAATTGAAATACAAGTCGTTTTGAAGAATCCAGTCCTTTGATTCTTTTTTATCTGTATATATATCTACCATTTAATGTCACTCCTTTTCCACTCAAAGATATCCTTGAAAAATATATTTCGAATTCATAATTCTATCTATTAACCTGCTCTTTATTTCTTTTTCCCCTCATTTTCACCATCTTTAATCCTGTCTGAGCCGCAAATATAGTTGCATCACGTTTATTATCTGATAATTCAAATGAATTAATAACCTTTTCCTGCGTTTCAGGACTCCAGTATATCTTCAAAAGCCTTTTGGACCGAGTAATTGCCGTATAAAAAATGTTATGCGTAATTCGTTCATCAACTTCTCGTGTTATTATTACTTTTACTGAATCATATTCCAGACCCTGAGCCTTATGGATGGAAACAGCATATGCAATCTGGAATGGAATGACAGTATCATCTGCAATACTTCTGTCATCATCACTCTCCTTTTTCTTTCGTGCATAAAACCGTATTACTGATTTTCCTGGTGTTCTATCTTTTAAGAGTTCTATATCATAATATTGTACATCTAATTCAGTTAATGGCTTGTCTATCTCTATGCTGAACCATATTTTTTCGTTTTCTAAATCCTCCTCAATATCAACAATCGTTCCTTTCAAATTGTTATACAATAAAGGGGCGAATCGATCTGATTCATTAAACAATATTGGATCCCCAACCTTATATGTCCATAGTCCCCATATATGTGGCTCACTCTTGTTATTCTCCTGAAGGAATCGGTTAATATTATTAATGCCATACAACCCATCATAATTAAGACAAAGAATTATCTCATCCTCAGCCTGTTTTTTATATACAGAAGAATCCAAATTTGACGAATATCTATTATGAACAATATATTCCGTCAAATCTTCATCAATATTTCGTACTTTAGTCCACAAATCAAGTAACATTGGGTCATTTGTTCTATATGACATAGTCAGCTCATACCATGTATATTGTGGAATAAAATACTTTGCCATTGAAAACCAATTGCCAAAGGTAATAGATTCAATCTGATATGTATCTCCAACCAAAAGCATTAGCCTACAATCAATCTTGTTAAACACTGCTACCATATCTTCATTGCTAACCATACTGCACTCATCTACAATAAGAACATCGTACTTCTTTGATACACTACTAGACATGGCATACTTCTTAACTGTCATAAAATCGCAATTCTGTGCTTTCACTTTTCGCCTCAAATTTTCTACCGCTGGATATGTATTAGCCAAATATAATTTGCTTTGAGAATCCATAAACTGTGACAATAAATTAATTAGATATGTCTTTCCAGTTCCTGCAGCACCATATATAAGAGCCACATTACTATTAGCATATAACTTTACTAATATATTTTTCTTCTCCTCACTATCAATATTGCCTTTCTCTTCAATCCATGAACACATTGCATTCTCATATCCTTGGAGACCTTCTATCGATTTTTCCTGTAAAGCTTCAATTATGGTCTTAGTGTCAGTTAAAGCCCCTTTTATGTAATAATTGTCGCCAAACCTAGCAATATTTCTTCTTGCTCTATGCTTGTAATAAACCTTAGCATTAAATTTATCAATTAATTGCTCTGCATCCGAAGCAAATTTCTTTAATTCCTTATCCGTAGTGTATAACACACCATTTGTGCTCATATTTTCTAGAATAAATCCAGCAATCATTTCATGTTCCCTATTGTCTGAATTAATGCAACCATATAATTCTGATATTGATGGATTATGTTGAATCAATGAAGAAGCAAATGGCATTTGATCAAAAGGGATACATCCATACTCCAACCGTAAATCTGATAAAACCGAATTATTTTCTGGAGCATACTGTGCTTTGATTACCTTATTATTCAGCGTATGGAGTAAATAACGAATGACATTTGAGCCTGACCTACTATCCTTAATAAATTCACGGCATTCATCGAGCACCGGTTCAAAATTATGTACCTGAGCTTTCGCGAACATTTTTTGTTTCACATTCGCATACTCATCATCTGATAACATAACAACGTCCAACAAACTAGCACCAGAATTAGTCAGGTAATTCATCATTCCTATATACTCAGCATGATTAGCATCCATTTTTATTTTATATCCAAAAATTTTTGCAAAATTATTTAATTCACAAGGTCTTACAGAAACTGTATACTCTGTCATGATACTTATAGGCATCACATTACCATCAATTTCAATGGTATCACTAAATATTGCCGCCTTGATAGAATAATGTGAAGGAATCATATAAGTAGCATATGCAATAAATCTTTCAAATTTACTTGTTGTGTCATATGCAGGTGTAAGTACCATCTCAAAATAAGTCCTACCTCCAACAACAAATGGTGCAACTTTATGAACATATAATCTCTCTGTCCGATCATATTCCACATGTTGCCTTCTCATTTTCAATTTTTCTACTATCTTTTCATGAAATAATTCAATTGTTTCATCTTGATCAGTTGGAAACTTTTCTAAATTATGTAATATTTCCAATCCATATTCATCTTTTACAAATCCACGAATCATCACAAAATATTGGTAATACTTAAGCATTAATCTTTCTGCCCCTTCAGCATCTGGCGTGTAATGTGATTTCGATTCTTGCAAAAAATTATGGAATTTTCTCAAAAATAGATATTTACCATTATGTTTAATATAATCCAACCCAGCATTAATTGTATCCCATTTCACTTGAACATCTTTACCCTCGGAATATGCTCTAACTGCAATATGCTCAATGAGATTCCTTGACTGCGACAAAAGATTTTGAGAAACAAGAGCTCTCGTTACATTTTGAAAATCCATCAAATCAATATTTTCACATAATGTCTTATCTATGTCCAATATTCTTCTTTCAACATCCAACATATTGCCTTGCCTCCTTCCTCAATCTAAATAAGTGACAATAGTTCATCTAATTTTCCAACGATTCGTTCCTGCTCCGAAATTGGTGGTAACGGAATTAAAGTATTTTTACATCTTCCCGCACTAAATCCGTCTTTATCTCCAACAACATTTCCCCTTATTAGTTTTTGATAGTATGGACTACATAAACATATGTGGACATATTGTCTTATTCTTGGATCAACCACACGAATAATAAGGATATGCTGATTTATGCTACCTTTTGAAAAATCATCTGGTATCAATGCACATCTACCAATTGATCCACCAGTAATATTCAACAAAATATCTTGAGGCAAAACTGTACTATTCACTCTTGTTTTTAGTAGTTCTTCAGTAATGTATACCATTCCATCGTAATGAATTCCGTCATTATAAACATTCTGTTCTCTAAAAAAACAAAATCCCTCAGTAACATAAGCCCCACCTTTACTTCCTCCAGTAGGAGTATTACCTGATGATATCTTAGAACAAACATCTCCTAATCTTACCCATTTCCAATTGTCAGGTATCTCAAAAGGTATCTCCTCATCTGATATCTCCACTAACGCTTTTTCTTTTTTTATCTTTTTTTCTTTTATTAACTTCGCCTTTTCTTTCTGAATCTCTGCAAATAATTCTTCTGTAACTCCATCCTCTAGAAGTTGTTCTGTTAATTTGCCTTGAATACCTGCATCAATCAATTTGCTCTTAAGTACATCAATGTCCGAGGCATATTGCGTTTGAAGCTCCTCTATCTTATCTAAACACTCAAAAGATTTCCTAATTTTCTCAACAATTCTTTTTTGTTCAGCCAACGGAGGCAATGGAATCAGAGAATTTGCAATTACATCTAGTGATAAATTAGGAATTGCCATATCGACTTTTTTATTTCCTAATTCTTTTTGAATTGTTGGTGCATTTAGTATATATGAAACATACTCGACATTAATCGCTTCTTTACATACGAATCTGATAAAAGCAATCGCCTGATTTGTATTTAATGGCAAATTATCGCTTCTTACTAACCCAGTTCGTCCCAATGTTCCTGCAATTGATATAAGAACATCGCCGTCTTCCAATATAGATCGCTTCAAGAAACCTAGATGTGTATCTTCATCTACATATTTCATATTTGAACAATCAATACGGTCATATCCAACAAGATTTTCAGCACGTAAAAAACCTATGCCACTGTCTGTATATGCAACATTTCCTCCTCTTGGAGTGGTTCCTTTTGAGATAATAGAAGATATCTCTCCTAGCCTAATCCATTTCCAATTATTCGGGATTTCAAACAATCCCTTATCCTCTAATATTAGTTCAAACTCTTTATTCTTAATAATTTTATTATTAGCTAATCTTTTTCTTTCGCTTGTTAATTTGTTATACAGTTCCTCAGCATTTCCATCTTCAATACGTTGTTCTGATAGTTTTCCTATAATTGCAAATTCAAGGATTTTGTCTTTCATTGAATTAATATCTATCAAATCTCAATTCCTCCCAACAACTGCTTAAGCTGTGCTACCGCTTCAGCAATTCCATCAGATTCAGCCTGCATATCTTCAAGTACCTCTGCTACAGTTCTCTCGTCCTTTTCTTCCAAATCAATCCATTTGAAATCAAGATTGTCAGCGTTCTTCACTTCTTTCTCAGAGAAGCATCTCCATCTTCCGTTAGGATTCTCAGCACTATACGTTGCAACACGGTCTTGCATATGACCAGTGCAATAACAATCCACAAAATCCTGCAGATGCGCCCTTGTCATTGGCTTTGTAGCCAAAGTATGTTTTATTCCGGTTCTATAATCGTATACCCAGATTTCTTTTGTTGGTTCGCCTTTCTCAAAGAACAATACATTTGTCTTTACTCCATTTGCATAGAAAATACCTGTAGGTAATCTGAGAATCGTATGAAGATTGAAATCCTTCAAAAGCTTTTCTCTAACCTTTTCGGTTGCTCCGGTATCTGTAAGCACACTATCAGGAAGTACCACGCCGACACGTCCCCCAGTCTTAACAATTGACATAATATGCTGTAAAAAATTAACCTGGTTATCGCTTGTCTTAATAAACTCTGGTCTATTCGCTGCAACTTCAACACTTCCCTGTGGTCTTGTTCCAAATGGTGGATTCGCTAAAATCACATCGTACATATTATCCGACGTATCTATAAGTGAATCCTTATATTCAATAGGGCTTCTATTTACACCAATATCGTGAAGATATAGATTCATTGATGCAAGCGTAACTACAAGTGCTGTATTATCCGCTCCATGTAACGCATTGTTCTTCAAAAACTTTTGTTTCTCCATATCCTTACTTTGATTCTTCATATGTTCATAAGCGGCAAGAAGAAACCCACCAGTTCCACATGCAGGATCTGCTATGGTTTCACCAATCTTTGGATCTACTACTTCCACAATTGCTTGAATCAGTGCTCTCGGTGTAAAATACTGACCTGCACCACTCTTTTTATCCTGTCCATTCTTTTCAAGGATTGATTCATAAATAGCACCCTTTAAGTCACCTTCCATCATATACCAATCTTCTCCGGCTACCATTTCGATAACCTTTGCAAGCATAACCGGTCTATCTATCTTATTGCTTGCCCTTGTAAAAATAGTTCCGATAAGACCTTCTTCCTTAGAAAGTTCACTGAGAATTTCCTCATACTTATCTACAAGATCCGTACCACTAAGGTCACACAATTCCTTCCACTTGTAACCTTCCGGAATTGAACTGCCAAGTCCTAATTCTTCTTTCTCATTATCCATTTTCAGGAATAAAATGTATGTAAGCTGTGTTATATAATCTGTAAATCCAACACCTGCTGCCGCCATTACATTTGCAATATCTCCAACCTTTTTTATTAACGCTGCCTCGCTCTTTTGATTTGCCATACTATGCCACCTTTAATATAAATTTTGAAAGCGTTTGAATCTCGCTTGCCAATGCCGCACCACCAAAACTCTTAACTGCTCTCTTCCATAATTCTGTATCAGTTTCATTCAATTCCATGACCATGATTGCACCATCATTAATGATATATTCTGCAATCTGTTGCATGATATCCTTCTGGTCCTCTGTAAGAACACGTTGTGCCTGACCACAATACAAAGTAAATCGCTGTGCATAACCATTGATAAGGCTTGTAAGCTTTGAGTTCTTCTTATATGCGTATCGTACAATTTGAATTAAATTCGTAAGAGCATTTACATTTTCTTTGCCATCAAGTACTTCCACATCACCCTGCTCGTCCAAAATCTTATAATTCTTCCATATCTGATATACACCATATTGTCTGCTCTCAGCTAACAATCTGTCTCGAAGTTCTATAAGCATCTCGTGTGTAATAACTATATCTTCCGAATTATAAATAATGCGCAGTGCTTCTATACTATCTTTATTATCCTCAAGATATTTTTCAAAATTCTCAATATATGTTCTTGCCGATTCTTTTGAGAAACCTGCATAAAGCACTTTATCCCTATCATCACTTTCGACCATATACCCCCGTTGCATTTCCAGCAATTTATTTCTTGCCTGTAAATTTCCTATAAGACAATAAATAAGTGCCATTCTTTCTGTATTATCATGCGATGGATCAATATATTCGACCAATGTTCCTTCTGCAAATGCCGTATTTATATCATTTGCAAGCTTTCTTGGTGCGAATCCATAATTCGTAATAAAATAGTCTAGATGCCTGCTAAATAATACACTTTCCTCATAACGTCTATTAATTGTTGAACAGTAATCTCTAAGAAGCATAAGATTATCATCACTTACTTCATTATGAGCCAGTCTCTCAAGCAAGTGCTCCAAAGATAAAGCTCTCTTTGGTCCTTGTCCTGCACCTGGCTTTGGAATATTCTTCTCTGATTCTGTTACACCAACTGCATCCACGATATAATAACATTCTTTGGTATCCGCATTTGGTGTTACTTCCTTTAACTTGTCATCACTGATAACACGACAGCCTCTACCTTTCATCTGTGTATAAAGCACATCCGAATGAACATCCTTCATAAACAGCACAACTTCCAAAGGCTTAACATCCGTTCCTGTCGCAACTAATGTTACGGTAACAGCAATTCTAAAATCCTTCTCAGTTCTCAGTTCTCTGATAAGTGCGTTGGAATCACCGGAAGAATATGTAATCTTCTGTACAAAGTTCTCTGGTAACTCATCATTTTCAAATTCAGTTTTAAACACTTCTTTAGCTATTTCTACAATATCTGTTGCGTGAGAATCACTCTTTGCAAAGATCAGTGTCTTGGGAATATACTCCCACTTCTTTTCTCGTTCAGGATACAAATCTTCATAAATAGCCTTCTTATATGCCATCAACACTTCTCTTATCTGACTCTTATTGACTATAGACCTATCCAATTCTGTAGAACCATATTCCACGGTAGTCTGTGCATTATGTGTTTCTGACTTACCGCTTCTCTTTGCTGTTTCAATAACCTTTGAACCTTTTTCAATCGTTCCGCCATGCTCAGTAACATCTGTAATGATTCTATAAATTCTAGGCGGAACATTTACACCATCCACAACCGAATCATCATAGGTATACTGTTCAATAATGTTATTATTAAAATATGCATATGCCTCTGGTGTTGGTGTTGCAGTAAGTCCCAACACTGTAGCACTAGAGAAATAATCTAATACTTTTTTCCACTTACCATAAATTGATCTATGACATTCATCCACAATAATAAGCTGAAAATAATCCGGAGGAAGTTTCAAATCATCGCCAAGTTCCACAACTTCGTTGTTATCTTTTTCTTCATCATTCTTAGCAATTTCATCCTCTGCATCTTCGTTGCCTTCCTGAATATCCTGTCCAGTAAGAACTGCAAACAATTTCTGAATTGTAGAGATTACAATATCACTCTTAATATCAGTTTCTTTCTTCAAGCGATTGATGGTATATAAATCCCCCATCCTCATCTGATTCTCTGTTCTATCAAATAAGCTAAACTCCGTTTCAGTTTGTCTTGCAAGATTATTACGATCCACAAGAAAAAGGATTCTCTTTGTAGATGTATAGTTTAACAATCTATAAGAAGCTAGGCATGCAAGATATGTCTTTCCAGAACCTGTGGCAAGTACTGCCAGATTCTTTTTGTTACCAAGTTTTAATGACTCTTCAAATTTAATCTCGGCATTATACTGACAATCACGTAGTCCACGCTTTTCAAGTAACGGAAGAGCACCGTACTCAGACTTCTTCCCAACCATCTGAAGCATTTTCTTTGGTGAATGCATCTGAGATAATTCTTCGTACTCGCTATCTTCGACAAGCATATTTTTGAAATATATTTTATTTCCATTTGCCATATAAACTAATGGTATAAGCTTCTCAAACCACAATGCGTACCAAGACTGTGGCGACACTGCATAATCCTCTGCCTGCTTCTTTACATCATCTCCAAGAGGATTTTCTTCTCTTTTTGCCTCAACAACAGCTATTGCTTTTCCATCTATAAATAAAAGGTAATCGCTCTCTGTATTACCAACCATCAAAGCTTCCTTTACAGCAACAGTACTATTAGGTAAATATTCATTTCTTGAAACGATGCACCAACCGACATTTCTTAACTGTTTATCTATTTTTACTCGTGCTTTTTCTTCTGGTAACATAAGCCTAGACTCCTTTCTACTTAATATTCTCACAATACATGTCTTAATTTCTGGACTTAATATATTTTCCTGACTTAATTCTTTGATCAACCGGTTTAATTGCATCTGCCGGAATCAGCCATGTTTTTCCTTTTTTAATAACGCCTTCTATTCTTCCTTCTGAACAAAGAACACCAATACGTCTAGAAGTAATATTCCATTTTTCTGACATTTCAACTGTTGTCATGTATTCCATAAATCTTGCCTCCATACGAACACACAATATACCAATATTATTTTAATCTTTTATCGGAATAAAATCAAATACAATTTTATTATATGCTACTGAAAATTCGTAAAATAACGGCCAATAATTATTCTTTCATCAATATGTAGCGGCAAGCACTGACTGTAATTAAGTACCTGCCTAAATCTGATGAGTTTACCTGCTCCTATTCCAACACTTTTCATTGTTGTAGGCATCCTTATCCATCGATACCTTATCCTTTACACTCAAAACATCCATTGTCCAAGAACCTAAATCCACACATCGAAGTCTGTTCATATCTCCCATACGATTTGCAATCGCCGCATAACACTGAGCATAGATTTTCACCTTATCCAGATAAAAACAATAATGCACACCCTCAAAGGTAAATGAAAGCTGTTCATTGTGCCATAGATATTCACGAAATGCTTTTCTCTCTGCACCAAACATCGTAAATGGTACCCCGGCATATAGTTCAACATGCGTTGCCTTTTCATGCTTCTGATAGCTAAGCTCCTTTGCAATTCCTGCAAGCGTCAGGAGAAAATAATTATTGTTTTCTGTCTTGGTTGCCTGTTTTCCTAATCTTCCCTGACCGATAATATATTTCCTGCCACGGTACTCTAATAATCCATTATTAGTAAGCGGTGTATAATCTACCGGTGTGACAAGATTCTCCATAAAAATGTGTTCTCCTTTTATAGAACTCCATCCATGGTCTAATGCTATTTTAACAGATGCACTTGCATCTATCTGTTCTCCCTGCATGATAAGTGCATCATTTGTGTAATAGTTTATATTTCTTCCTTCTGTCATAACTGCCTCTCTTTCCTTGAATTAATATTTAATCTTTTAATGAAACTGATAGATAAAAAGAAGACCTCTCCGAAATTCCTCTCCAGTTTGGAAAAGAAAATCAGTAAGGTCTTCTTTCATATTATAATTTATATCATTTTTTCGCTTAACACTTTTGCGTTAGATTATGTTGCCAAATCGTTGCCAGTACTTAACACTTTTTGTTTGGAATAGTTGTAAATAAAGGCTCGATTTTCACAAATGGTTATTCAAACTCGGCAAATCCAAAGATGGATTCAAACATATTTGTTTCGTTTTTTCTGCCATTCTGTTACATATATTATTTTGGCCCGCTGATTTTCTGTTGCCAATTTGTTGCCACTTCAAAGCAAGCATAGCATAAGTGTTTCACAATCGTTATTTTGAAAAGACTGCATCATTTCTGGAAAGAAGATATACACAATACTGGTTCATGCTAATTCCTTCTCTTTGCGAATGTTCTGCCAGTGATCTGTGCAGGCTCCGAGGAATTCTCAGCTTAAACTGACCGGAATAATCTTCCAGACTGTCTGGTTCATGAATCTCCACGCCATCTTCCAATGCAGCTTCAAGCCACGCCTTTTTCGCATCCAGTGCATTCGCCACCACACTTTCTACAGTTTCACCACAGGTAATGCAGCCAGGCAAATCCGGATAAGAAACCACAAATCCACCTTCATCTTTATCTTCTACAATTTCCATACGATAAGACATTGCCATGTAATCATTCAGCGTCTTCATCATTCTTCGCCTCGCTTTCTACAATCTGCCGCACCATTTCCACATAAACTTTCTTGATTGGTTCATGCTTCGGTATTGTAACTGGCATACAGCCCTGTTTTCTGAACGTATAATGACTGCTTCCGCTTCTCGGTGCATTCATCTCATATCCGTAGCTTTCCAATATTCCGCAACTCTTCAAACCGGAGGTCTTTCGATAAATTGCATATATGTGTTATCAGTTTATCCCACTTTGACATTCTTTATATCTCTTGATTTTATTTTATGTGGTATCGCATTTGGTGTCAACTTTTTTATTGTATGTCGCCTAAAAATCTGCATAAATATTTCAAATTTAGTGTTGACAAATTGTAACTCATGTTGTATGATATCAAATGTGTCTGGCAGACATGACCGACACAACAACCTATGCGCGAGTGGCTCAGTTGGTGGAGCACGACCTTGCCAAGGTCGGGGCCGCGGGTTCGAGTCCCGTCTCGCGCTCTTTTTTAACAAAAAGGGCATCCGATGGATGTCCTTTTTTGTTAAATCGAGTCCTGCCGGACCAGGTCGTTCGAGTTTCTACGCTCCGCTCCGGTCGTTGCCTAACAGCGTCCACCAGACGCTGACTTCTTCGCTCCGCTCCGGTCCGCGCAGAACAGACGTCCACTGGACGTCTTGCTTCTCCGTTCCACTCCGGTCGTTGCCTAACAGCGTCCACCGGACGCTGGCTTCTTCGCTCCACTCCGGTCGTTGCCTAACAGCGTCCACCGGACGCTGGCTTCTTCGCTCCGCTCCGGTCCGCGCAGAACAGATAAATCTATTTGCCCTTGTCTAATGGCATAATGATATTTCGTTAAAAGTTAAATCAAAAAAGACATCAAATTCTACCTGTCAAAGTAGATTGATGTCTATTTTTACCTATAAAAAATGGGCACTGCCATATCAGCGGCTGCCACACAGGCAGCTTATGTTACATATATTCACACACTAATATGGGCTTACATACCCCTCAAATTTCTATTGGTGTCCTAACATATAGTATGTGAAAATACAAGCGTTTATTCCCATTCTGCTCCGTATTTTATACCAATATTTTCAACACTATATGTCTTATTTTCCGAACTTTCTTGAATGACATTCGGCTTCCGATGGATGTCATTTTTCCATACCGAGTCCTTCTCCTTTACTTGCAGGACTTACAATACAGTTCCGCCCACATCGGCACAAATCCCGCCCCAAGTGCTACTCTCTGCGATGCTATATGTGACATTGAGGTGCCATAAAACGGAAGTTTCCCGCGCTTTAAGATCTCGTTTTTCAGGACCGCAACAAGCATGGAACCTATTCCAAGTCCTTCTGCCTCCGGCATCACATTAATTCCAATCTGCCACATGCTGTCGCTGTCGCTTGTAGCGCCCGCCATGCCAAGAAGGACGCCATCTCTGTAAGCTCCTACCCCAATTTCATCCTTGGGCAGCTCATGAAAGAGAAATGCTTCTCCAAAGCGTTCATCTCCTCTGAATGGCTCCAGTTCTTCTCCCTCAAAGATTCGGATCTCATAATCTTTCGTGTCTACCTCGGACATTTCGGTCGCAATATAAAATGGATGAGCCTGTGCAATCTGGCAGTGGAACATTTTTAAACCTGCTTCCAGCTCATGTAAAGCTTCCACGTCCATGAACCAGGCGCCGCTTCTGTCTTTAAATGTTTCCCTCACCCATGCAATAATATCCTTCTTACCGGATGCAAGAATCTTGCCATTGATGCAGGCAATCTTCAGAAAACATTCCCCTTCTTCAAAAATCCTGCGTCCCTGCAGCGGGGTATACACCGTGAAGATATTTTCCCTGCTGGTAACTGCTCCTTCCTCTGTACAGAAATCAATCGCCAGCTGCTTTACCAATATCTCGTTCATACTTTTCCACAATTCTTTTCTCTCTCCGCCATCCAGCGCTCTTTCGTCATTATATTTCGATGTCCGGTACGCGCTTCCTTCATTAACGGCACGGATACCTTTTCCCGTGTGTGATGATATACAAAGCCAATCTTCTCCTGCACTCTTTTTGACGTCTGATTGCCCTCAAAATATCCGCACCATATGGTATTCATGCCGAGATCTTCAAATCCATGACGGATCATTTCTCTTGCTGCCTCCGGCATATAGCCTCTTCCCCAGAAAGGTTTTCCAAGCCAGTACCCCAGCTCACATTCCTCGTCATGATTTTCCGTATCGTTATGTCTGTTTAATATCAGTTCAATCGCACCGATTGCTTTTGGATTTCCCTTTTCGCAGATCGCATAGCACTCTCTGCCGTTTAGTACATTCCGGATCACATCCAGGCTTTCCTCTCTTGACCGGTGCGGCGGCCATCCTGCAATCGGACCAACCTCCGGGTCTTTTGCATATTCAAATAAACTGTCCGCGTCTTCCTCTGTCCACTTTCTCAATAGCAGCCGTTCCGTTTCTAACATATCGTATTCCTTTCCATTCCCTGCCGCGTAAACCTGCCCGCTTTCCAAACAGAAACGGTTCTACTCCGCACACTGTTCTTTTGCTTCGGCATCGGGTCCTAACATTCCCAGCTTAAAATGTCTTCTGCAGAGCGCCACATAGCTGTCGTTTGCTCCTAACATGACCTGCGGGCCAGAGCGCACAATACCATGCTCGTTGTATCTCGTATTACAGGTAGCTTTTCTGCCGCACCAGCACACCGTCTTTAACTCCTGGATCACATCCGCAATCGCAATCAGACGCTCACTCCCAGGGAACAGCAGGTTACGGAAATCTGCGCGCAGTCCATAACAGACCACCGGCACATCCATAAAATCCACAATATCAGACAGAAAATCCACCTGCTGCGGCGTGGCAAACTGCACCTCGTCTACAATGATGCAGTCATATCCGCGAATCTCCTCCTCCTTCATCTGCTGCAGTTCTTCTAACAGAATGCAGTCATGTTGAAGCCCGATCCTTGAATATACCGTCCGCTCGCCATCTCTGGCATCGATCGCCGGTTTACATAACAGCGCTTTCTGTCCCACTTCCTCATAGTTAAAATGCGTCATCAGCGCATTTGCCGTCTTAGAACTTCCCATTGCACCATAGTAATAATATAATTTTGCCATCAATCCACCCTCTGTCGCTGCCTGCCGCCCACTTCCTGCATACAGTCATTTTCTTATTAAAAAGCGCTGTGCGCCACTTCTATCCATTATACCTGTACTTTTCTGCACCGGCAAGTACCTTTCCATTCTCCCGTGTCCACATTCCATTTCTCCCGTGTCCACATTCCATTCTTCTTGCACACCACCCATTTTTTCGCTATAATATCTTGTGCACGATTTACGAAAGGCATAGGATGATGATATATGAATAAAAAAGATATCTTGGAGTTAAAAAGACGTTTTAAAAAAGATGCCTGCACCTTCACCAGACTCTGCGGCTGCTACGTCGACGCAGACCGCAACAAGGTCACAACCTTCGGGGAGACCTTCTTAAATCTGGAGGATGAGGAATTCTATAAATACCTGGAAATTGCCAAAAAGGTTATGTCCGGCACGATCGGCAACAACATTCTGGAACTGGAATTTCCGACTGCCGAGGAAGCACCGGGCGGAAGACAGCAGTTTTTGATGGGTCTGCGCGAGAGCGCATTAAAAAACGATGACCTCATGGACACCTTCTATGATCTTGTCATTGAGAATTACAGTTATGTCGGGAATTATCTGATTCTGGTGTTCCATGATGCCTATGATGTGATGACGAAGACCTCCGACAACAATAAGCTGGACGAGTCCGAGGAAGTCTACGAGTATCTGCTGTGCGCCATCTGTCCGGTTACCCTGACCAAGCCGGGACTTGGCTACCGCGAGGACGAGAACCGCATCGGGCCGCGCATCCGCGACTGGGTGGTCGGCGTTCCGGACACCGGTTTCGTTTTTCCGGCATTTACTGACCGAAGCAGCGATATTCACTCCGTGATGTTCTACACCAGGGATACCAAGACGCCGCACGCGGAATTCATGGAATCCGGTCTCGGCTGCGGCACCAAGCTGACCGCCACCGAGAAAAAGCTGACATTCCAGAGCATCGTCAAGGAAGTCATCGGTGAGGATGAAGAAGAGAGCGACGCTGTCTTCGGAGATATCCAGGAAAATCTGAACAATATGATTCCGGTCACGGAGGACGAGACGGTGGAACCGGAACCGGTCATCGTCACCAGATCCGCCATTGCAGATGTCCTTGCAGAAAGCGGTGTCACCGAGGAACAGGCAGCCGTCATTGAGAACACCTATGAAAATGTATTTGGCGAGGAACTTCCGGAAGCCGGACAGTTAGTTGATCCGAAGCTGGTGGAAGCCAACGGAAAGCGCAAAGAAAAGCTGGAGCTGGTAAAGCAGGTGGAAAACTTAAAGCAGCAGCTCGAGGAGACGCGCTCCGTTCCGGTCTCGGAGGGAGATGCCGATGGCGAAGATGTCCCTGCCGTCAAGACCTACGATGTCATCCTGCGCGTCAAGCCGGAAAAAGTCGGACAGATTCACTCCCAGGTCATCGACGGGCAGAAATGTCTGGTCATTCCGATGGACGAAGATGAGCACGCCGCTGTCAACGGTGTCAATACCACCGTATAATACGGATCGATGCAATCGATGACGTATGGAATATGTTCCATACCGGCAGAAGCCAGCAGTGACGGCATTCATGCCACCGTATCCTATTTTGCATAAAACCCGTCATGAAATGATTTCCTTTCTCATTTCATGACGGGTTTTTCATAACAATCCTGTTTCAGACGCAGGCACAGCGTTTATTGCGTCAGCCGCTCTCTGATATACTGCTCCATCTCATCCTTCGGTATGCCGAGTGTGAGCGAGAGTTCACTGTACAGTTCATTCTCCGCTGTCCGCATGTAGCGCTCGTCCAGCGCCGTGATCTTCTTCCCCTGTGCCGTGCGCTCCTGTTTTCTGATGTATAGTGTCTTTACAATGCTGACCCACGCACGGTAATCGCAGGTGTTCATTGCCTCCTTGTATCTCGCCTCTCTCTGCCTGTCATCCGGCACCCAGAGCTGCTCGATCTTAGGCATATCCTCAATCAGCTGATCCGCTTCCTCCCTGGAAATCACTTTGCGCATCGTAATCTTCTGATTGTCCGTCGGTGCATAGATCCTTCCACTGCCATCGCCAACCGGGGCAAGAACATAATACAAACGGTCTTTATCCGCCCCGGAAATGTCAATGTGGGTAATATCCTCAATCCGGCATACACCCTTCACTCCATACACAATATACTCACCGATCTCAAACATCTTCCCCGATTCTCCTTTCATCACAGTTTTAAAGCATCCATTTCTATTTTAACACGAAAAATCCCGATTTAATCAATATTTTCCGCTTTTTTCCAATTTTCGTAACTATTGCCAGAAAACAGGCGGCGTATGATTGTACATATTTGCCAAAATAGGAAGTAAAAAAGACTCCTGTCACAGAATTTTTGCGCCGGGCGCGGTCATGCGGCATGCTTCCCATTTGCGCGGTCACGCATCTTCACCACGTATTTTTGTGTGACAGGGATGAATTCTCCCAATCGAGTAGGAGGCGGTGTGTTGTTCACGTCTGTCCAAAATCTCTGCATCCGCTTTTTCAAATTGCTTGAAACTGTTGTTCTGTTTCGAGCTGCACAACAGTTTCAAGCAATTTGTCTTTGTCTGTGCCGTTTAATATACGCTGCACTATTTTTTTAGCATGGGCATCTTTATACGATCTTAATACAGTAAACCAGATCATTACACCTTTTTTTTATATTTCACGTTATACTCTTTGTAAGCAAGCAGAAAAAGGAGAAATATATATGCTTGAAATTATACATAGAAAAAAACGGCTGTCATCCTTTAAGCTGATTGCTCTGGGTTTTGCCGGAGTCATTGTACTTGGAGCACTTATCTTGATGCTACCATTTTCATCAAACACCGGATCTGTTACACCATTTCATGAGGCACTGTTCACTTCAACCTCCGCTGTTTGCGTTACGGGGCTTGTTGTGCAGGATACAGGCAGCTATTGGTCCGCTTTCGGGCAGGCGGTGATTTTGCTGCTTATTCAGATAGGCGGACTTGGCGTTGTGACGGTTGCTGCAACATTTGCCATGCTTTCCGGCAGAAAAATATCGCTGATGCAACGCAGCACCATGCAGGATGCCATTTCAGCCCCAAAAGTCGGCGGCATCGTTCGCCTGACTCGCTTTATTGTACGTGGGACTTTTCTGATCGAACTTATCGGAATGTTTGCCATGCTACCGGTATTTTGCAGAGATCACGGTTTCAAAGGAATTTGGATGGCGGCGTTTCATTCGGTCTCCGCTTTTTGCAATGCAGGATTCGACATACTCGGCACCACCGAAAACAAATATCCATCTCTTACGGGATACGTCGGAGAGCCGACAATAAACATTGTAATTATGATTTTAATTATCGTGGGCGGCATTGGCTTTTTGACTTGGGATGATATCTGTACAAACAGGTGGCATTTCAAAAAATACCGTATGCAAAGCAAGGTAATATTAGTAACATCGGTGATTCTTATTATCGTCCCCGCAATATTTTTTTTCCTCTTCGATTTCACAGGACTGCCGCCCGGTGAGAAGATCCTTGCCTCGCTTTTTCAGTCTGTCACACCGAGAACCGCCGGATTCAACACCGCCGACCTTACCGCCATGACTGAATCTTCCAAAGCAATTATGATCCTGCTGATGCTTGTCGGCGGCTCACCCGGTTCCACCGCCGGCGGTATAAAAACGACTACGCTTGCCGTTCTGATCTTGAACGCATTTTCCGTCTGCCGTAAAAAAAACGATACTGAAGTCTATGGCAGACGGCTTGAATGCTCGGCGGTAAAAAGCGCCTCAACCATCGCCGTAATATATTTCCTGTTATTTTTTATCGGCGGCATTATTATCAGCACGGCAGAAGGCATGCCGCTTAGCGCCTGCCTTTACGAAACGGCATCCGCCGTCGGAACGGTCGGCCTTACGCTCGGCGTAACGCCGCAGCTCAGTGTTTTTTCTCAGTTTATTTTGATCGTCTTAATGTATCTGGGAAGAGTCGGTGGACTTACCCTGATCTATGCGGCGATCTCTAATAAAAATCAGAGCGGTGCAAAACTGCCGCTCGAAAAGATCACAGTCGGATAAAGGAGTTACTGTTATGAAAAACATATTGTTGATAGGTCTCGGCAGATTCGGTAAGCATATTGCTTTGCAACTGAACAAACTCGGGCATGAGGTGATGGCAGTAGACAGCAACGAAGAAAGAATAAATGAAATCCTGCCGATCGTCACCAATGCACAAATCGGCGACAGCACAAATACGGAGTTTTTAAAGTCGCTCGGTATCGGCAACTTTGATGTATGCATCGTCACCATCGGAGGTAATTTTCAAAACTCACTTGAAACTACTTCTTTGCTGAAAGAACTCGGTGCAAAATTAGTTGTGTCCCGCGCCGAGCGTGATGTACAGGCAAAATTCCTTCTGCGCAACGGAGCGGACGAGGTCGTTTACCCGGAAAAACAGGTGGCAAAATGGGCTTCTATTCGGTATACCGCCGACCACATTCGGGATTACATCGAGGTTGATGATTCTCATGCCATTTTTGAAGTAGAGGTACCAGAGGAATGGATCGGCAAAACCGTCGGAGAGCTCGACATCCGCAGGAAATACAGCATCAATATTATGGCGACTAAGGAGAACAGAAAAATCAATATGGCAGTTTCGCCGGAAACTGTTCTTACAGACAAGATCACACTTTTGGTTCTCGGTGCTTATAAAGAGCTGCAAAAGTGTTTTCGCATTTAATAGAGGTGAACGGCATTGGCTGAACTATTGCTGATTGTCAGCTTGCTTGGCGTATTTGCTTTCGGCTTTTATCTTATGAGCAGGCTGGACCAATTTCTTGAGAAAAATAGGAAGGCTCTGTTAAAAGGAAACGAACCCCGTGAGCTTTCCGAAATTTTGCTGCCACAGGGACTGTCCGACAGTGAGATATTAAGCGAGATCCGCCGTTTTCGGGAAACACACGGAAAAGTCGATATTATCCTTTCTGACGGAAAAGAGGATGCGTTTTAGTTTACGGTAGAAGATTTCACGATTTTGTTGTATAATGAAACCAAAAAGGCGGTGAAACCGATGCAAATACAAACCGAACAGCCAAAAAACGGTGCGGACGAGCATATCCTTGTCTGCCTTTCCTCTTCACCGTCCAATGCACGGATCATACATACCGCCGCAAAGATGGCTAAGGTTCTTCATGCAAAATTTACCGCCATCTATGTGCAAACCGATTCGGTTGAAAGCGAAAAAAATCGGCTGCGGCTTGAACAAAACATTCAGCTTGCACAAGGGCTTGGCGCTGAGATCATTATGACGCACGGCGAGGATGTGCCGCTACAGATTTCGGAATATGTCCGGCTTTCAGATGTGACCAAAATCGTAATCGGACAAAGCAGCGCCCGCCGCAGAGGACTGTTTGGGAAACCCACCCTAACTGAAAAACTGATCTCTGTCGCTCCCAATGTGGATATTCATATCATTCCAGACGCACTGAACTATGTAACACCGCACCGGCGCCGTTTGCTTTTCGGTGCAGAAACACCTTCGTTGCGGGATATTGGCGTGACCGTTCTGTCACTTGCCGTATGCACGGCGATCGGTTTTTTGTTCGATCATCTCGATTTCCCCGATACAAATATCGTTACGGTCTACATTCTCGGCGTACTGATGGTCTCCGTTTTGACCAAAGGATATCTTTGCAGTATGGCAGGCTCGCTTTTAAGTGTTGTATTGTTCGGATTTTTCCTTACCGAACCACAGCTATCATTCAGAACCTATGCTGTAGGCTATCCCGTTACCTTTGCCGTCATGCTGGTAGCTTCCGTTCTTACCGGCACGCTTGCCTCGAAGCTTAAGGATCATGCGAGACTTTCAGCTCGTTCTGCGTTCCGCACGCAGGTGCTGTTCGACACCGACCGTCTGCTGCAAAAAGCGAAAAGCAACGATGATATCTTAAGTGTGACCTGTATGCAGCTCTCTCGGCTGCTTGACCGCAGTATTGTTGCTTATACAAAAAGTGAAAATGGAATGTCGACCGGACGGCTTTTCGCCGAAAAAAAGTATACATACTCTGAAAATCTGCTGAACGATGCAGAGCAGAAAGCCGCAGAATGGGCATTTCAAAACGGTCGCCGTACAGGAGCAACAACAGCACAGTTCGGAAAATCCGAATGTCTTTATCTTGCGATCCGTGCAGGGGACAGAGTCTATGGAGTAATCGGAATACCGATGAGACCTGAAAAGCCCGATTCATTTGAAAACAGCATCGTGCTGTCGGTTGTAAACGAATGTGCTCTGGCAATGGACAACACGCACAACGCCGCTGAAAAAGAACGGGCAGCAGATCTTGCAAAAAGCGAGCAGCTGCGCGCCGACCTTTTGAGGTCGATCTCACACGATCTACGCACGCCTCTTTGCTCGATTTCAGGCAATGCGGACACACTTTTGCATAACGGAAACTGCTTGGACGAAACGACAAAGCAACAGATATATAAAGATATATATGACGATTCCGAGTGGCTGATTGACGTAGTGGAAAATCTGCTGTATGTTACACGGCTGAATGACGGACGCCTGAAGCTGGAGCTTACCAACCAGCTTGTAGACGAAGTGATCAGTGAAGCCGTTTCACATTTGAAGCAGAAGTCTGTCGGGCACACGATAACGGTGAAGTGTGACGATTTGATTCTTGCACGCATGGACGCACAGCTTATCGTGCAGGTCATCGTCAATCTTATCGACAACGCTTTGAAATATACCGAACAAGGCTCGGAGATCTGCGCAAGTGCAGAAAAGCAAGGAAAATACGCCGTGATCCGTGTTGCAGATAACGGTAGCGGAATCCCCGACGATATGAAATCGCATATTTTTGAAATGTTTTACACTGGAAAAAGTACAGTTGCCGACAGCCGCAGAAGCTTTGGGATCGGTCTTACCTTATGCAAATCGATCGTAGAACTGCACGGCGGAACGCTGACGCTTAGGGATAATGTGCCGTGCGGCTGTGTATTTACCTTTACTTTACCGCTTAGCGAGGTGACTCTGAATGAATAAACCGCTTATACTTGTTGTGGAAGACGACCGCCCAGTCCGCAATCTGATCGTAACAACATTAAAGTCGCACGATTACCGTTATCTGACTGCGGAGAACGGACATGGTGCGATTATGGAGGCGACCTCCCATAACCCTGATATCGTTCTGCTGGATCTGGGTCTACCGGATATTGACGGCACACAGGTGATCGAAAGCATCCGCTCATGGTCGAATATGCCCATTATTGTGATCAGTGCGCGTAGCGAGGATCGTGATAAAATTATGGCACTTGACGCCGGGGCGGATGACTATTTGACAAAGCCATTTTCCGTAGAAGAGCTTTTGGCACGGCTTCGTGTCACACAAAGAAGGCTGTTGCTCCTGCAAGCAAGTGGCGATGCCGACACCCCAATTTTTGAAAACGGCGAGCTTAAAATTAATTATGCCGCTGGTTGCGCTTACTTAAAAGGGGAAGAATTGCATCTTACCCCGATTGAATACAAGCTTTTATGTCTGCTCTCCCATAATGTCGGAAAGGTTCTGACGCACACCTATATCACACAGCAGATCTGGGGCAGCAGCTGGGAAAACGATATTGCCTCGCTGCGGGTGTTTATGGCGACACTGCGTAAAAAACTGGAGCTGCAAAAGGACAGTCCGCAATACATTCAGACGCATATCGGCGTTGGTTATCGGATGCTGCGGGTAGACTGAGAAAAGCGAGAAAACAAGAAATTGAACCGATATGCAATAGAAAATCCTTTCGGAATTCAAGAGCGCAATATCCGCTTGGTACGGAATCATCATCACCATCAGGACATAATCAAAAGCCTGTTACAACCAATTTCACAGGACGCAAACCAGATGAAATATATGCGGATTTTGTTTTTATAGATGATGGTAAATATCTCATCAAATGTAAGAATAATTGTGTACCCGAAGAACGTGTTTTTCTAAAAACATGGGTGCGAAAGGAAGTATCTTGGAAATCCGTTGGTCGTGCAAAACAATTACAGTACATGCAAACAAAAGAATTCTCTGAATACTCATAATTTAGAAATAGAGTTGAGGCAATTTCATCTCTTCTCCGCCAAAGGTATCATGTGAATAGGAAAGATATTAGATTATACCAATAGCTTAGATTCGTATGCTTCAAATAAGAAAACAGCATAAAATCAATGAACCACAGTTTCAAAATATCAATAAATTATAGGATCAAAAATTATATCTTTCACAAATTCGTGTTAAATTTTCAAGGTACAAGCAAAATCAAATATTAAAATGAGCTTTTGATACCCTAATTCTATAAGTTAAAAAAGCGCCCCGCAACGCGGGACGCTCTCCGTGTGCACAGCTCAAATGGGTAAAATTTGCTGTGCGAAGACTGCGGCAGGGAAACCACAGCCTTTTGGTATATTAAATTAGGGAAAGGAATTATCAATTACAAAAGCGATAATACGTCAATATTATCTCTGTACACGTCCGGAAGCATCGCCGCCAGCCAGTTTCTTGACCTCGTCAACGCTTACCATGTTGAAGTCACCCTCAACAGAATGCTTTAAGCAGCTTGCTGCTACTGCAAACTCGATCGTAGACTGCGGATCGTAGTCGTTTAAGCAAGCGTAGATCAGTCCGCCGCCGAAGGAATCGCCGCCGCCGACACGGTCAACGATGTGCATTAAGTACTCCTTGGAGAAGTAGCTCTGACCATCCTCGTAAAGCATTGCTGCCCAACGGTTATCGTTTGCGGAGATGGAAGTTCTTAATGTGATTGCAACCTTCTTGAATCCAAAACGGTCTGTTAACTTCTGTGCAACCTCTTTGTAGCCTTCCTTGTTCAGTTCGCCTGCGGTAACCTCTGTACCCTCAGACTTGATGCCGAATACGTCGTTTGCATCTTCCTCGTTGGAGATACATACGTCTACATACTTGCAAAGCTCGCCCATCACCTGTCCGGCTTTCTCCTTGGACCACAGCTTGTTGCGGTAGTTTAAGTCGCAGCTTACAGTAATGCCCTTAGCCTTTGCAGCCTTGCATGCCTCTAAGCAGATTGCTGCAACGTTGTCACCAAGTGCAGGAGTGATTCCTGTGAAGTGGAACCAGTCAGCACCGTCAAAAATCTTATCCCAGTCAAAATCAGCAGTCGTTGCTGTTGCAATGGAAGAACCTGCGCGGTCATAAATAACCTTGGATGGTCTCTGGCTTGCACCCTTCTCAAGGAAGTAGATACCTACACGGTCACCGCCGCGAACGATATCAGAAGTGTCTACACCGTACTGTCTTAATGCATTCACACCAGCCTGTCCGATCTCATGAGCCGGAAGCTTTGTAACAAAGCTTGCATCCATTCCGTAGTTTGCAAGAGATACTGCAACGTTTGCCTCACCGCCGCCGTAAGTAGCGCCGTAGGTACCAGCCTGTACAAAACGATAGTATCCTTCCGGTGCAAGACGAAGCATAATCTCACCAAATGTAACGACTTTCTTTGCCATTATTGAATCCTCCTAAATGTATGTTTCACTATGTGAAACCGTGTTTCATTTTCTATAATAAAATTATAACATCTAATACCAGAATGTCAAATATGTTTTTATTTAAGTCCAAAAAAATTCCAAATTATTTCCGATTTTCACTTTTCTATTTTAGCAGGATGATATATAATAAAAACAGGTTGGTTCACATTACAGAACTATGTTTCGCAATGTGGAACACACATATCGTATCCATAGACACAGTGTGCTGCATTTTCTCATAAAACATTCTTTTTGAGATGCCGTGACGTGTCGGAATTTTTACTTTCTTATTTATTCTTACATCATCAGGAGGAGATTATTTATGGACCGTAAATACGATGTCATCACTTTGGGGGAGATTTTACTCCGGCTTTCCACGCCGATCAACGGACGTCTTGCACAGGGCGATACGCTGATGAAGCACCTCGGCGGCGCTGAACTCAACATTGCTTCCGAGATCGGGCAGCTCGGCCTTAAGACGGCAATCATTTCAAAGATTCCGAACAATCTGCTGGCCGCTTTCATCAAGAACCAGCTCAACGCTTCCCGCGTCAGCGAGAATTATCTGATCGAGGATCACTCGGACGACAGCCGCGTCGGCATCTACTACTACGAGTACGGCTCCTACCCGAGAAAGCCGCGTGTGGTCTATGACAGAAAACATTCATCCATCAACAATATTGACATCAAGGACGTTCCGGCTACCATGTTCTACAACACCAGACTGTTCCATACCAGTGGTATCACCTTAGGACTCGGCGGCAACGCACAGAAGTTTGCGATCGAATGTATCCGAAAGTTCAAGGAGAACGGCACCCTGATCTCCTTCGATGTCAACTACCGCGCGAACCTCTGGAGCGGCGAGGAGGCAAGAAAATGCATCGAATCCATCCTTCCGTATGTCGATATCTTTTTCTGCTCCGCCGACACTGCCCGTCTGACCTTCGGCAAGACCGGCACGATTGAGGAGATTCAGAAGTCCTTCTGTGAAGAATATCCGATCTCCGTGGTTGCCTCGACTGAGCGCACTGTCATCACTCCGAAAAAACACGACTTTACCTCCATCATCTACTCTGCGAAGGAAGACCGCTACTACAGTGAATCTCCTTACAACAGCATCGATGTGGTCGACCGGATCGGAAGCGGTGACGCCTATGTCTCCGGCGCTCTCTACGGTTACCTAAGACATCACGACTGCCAGAAAATGTTGGAGTACGGCAACGCCATGGCAGCCATCAAGCACAGCGTTATCGGCGATATGGTCTTTACCGATCTCGAGGAAATCGACGGCATCATCGCACAGCACAAGGATACTTCCGGATTCCAGCCTGAGATGAACCGCTAAGTATCATTTTCCTGCGAAGGAATGAAGCGTGCGCCTGCCGCACACTTTGCGCGGCAGATA
>UMDC01044007.1_pt1 | contig 24992 bp, 24 predicted proteins | sample 1964391 | NCBI WGS metagenome assembly UMDC01 (sample SAMEA4835984, study PRJEB28245) | human gut metagenome | biome: gut microbiome; material: fecal sample | place: Denmark | collected 2008 | reverse complement strand
TTTCATCTTTAATATATCTGTTTGTTTATTGCAAAGGAACTGAAGAGAGAATGTATTTCACTACTTCCAATCAGTTAGCTTCTGATTTGGGTGAAATGATTCTGAAAATCGGGAAGCGTCCTTCATACAGGATTGGAAGTATCGCTGGTAATAAAATACAATTTAAAAACGGTTTGTATAAAACGAATTATGATGAAATAACCATCAGTGAATGTTCGTCTGTAACTACTACAGTATTTGATAAAGAAATTATTTCGTATAATGGAAAAGTTTACGATCTGACACTTGAACGTAACCATATCATGTATATCCGCAGGCATGGAAAATGTTTTTGGGGTAGCAACTGTCGTTGCTACAAAATCCCCATCCTCAAAACAGAAGAAGAGTTCTGGAGCTGGGACGGAAGAAGCGAAGCGTCAACGGATAGTGTAAACAGCGTAAGGGATGTTCCTGACCAATTTAAGAAATGGGTTCTCGACAATTCAGTCAGGATAGAAAAAGCAAACGCCAATGGAACTTTGCCCTATTTCCTGAAAGACAACAAAGGAATATTCCAAAACATATCTACTGAAAAATCCGTATCTGAAGTGATGCAACGTGCATCCGATGTTGGAAATGAAGTGCAGTCGCTTGCCGAGGGAATAGCTTCCCGATATAGTGGTTATGTTACACCTGTCAATTATAAAAGCAAGTCGTCCATAACGAGAAAGGTCAATACCGAACATGTGACTCCATACGATATAAAAGATGCTGTCAGGACTACCATTATTGCTCCGAAATCCGAAATCGAAAGTATCCTAAAAGAACTGAACAACCTACCATCTTTTATCAGACTGAAACGGCAAAAGCCTGAATCTTTTATGGGATATAGTGGGAACATTGTCAATATCCGTACCTCTAATAGATTGACCGCTGAGATACAGGTAAACACAGACCGGATGATTTATGCAAAAGAACTGCCGGAAGAAGCCAAACGCATACTTGGAGAGAACAGATGGAACGAAATCCACAAGGAAACAGGACTTGAAGGCGGGCTCGGGCACAAATATTATGAGGAATGGAGAATGATGGACAAATCCAACCCAAAAGCCATAGAAATAGCCAAAAAATCGGCTGAATATTATAGTCATTTCCAATAAAAATCACTATCTTTACATACAATTATGAACCAAAGAATTCTATTTGAAAAGTTGAATAATGGTGATATGGTCTATATCAAAGATGACTTTGAAGAAGCCTGTATCAGGCTGTCCGCTTCCGACGGCCACACTACTACTTTCCTCAAACATCGTGGACGAAAAGAAGTGGAAGTCAGCCAATCGTATGAAGCTGTAGGAAATATCATACTTGGAGGAGAAGAAATTGGAAAGGAAGAATATGACAAATACTAATGAACTGCTTGACATGGCCCTCACCATTGCAACCAAGGCACATGAAGGGCAGACCGACAAGGCTGGCGCACCCTACATTTTCCACCCGATACGTGTGGCAAACCGCTGTCTGACAGATGAAGAAAAAATTGTTGCCTTGTTGCACGATGTAATCGAAGACAGTGAAACCTCTGCATCCGATTTGCTTGCCAAAGGATTTCCACGTACCATTGTTGACGCCGTACTATCTGTGACACGCAACGAAGACGAAAGCTACGATGAATTTATAAAACGGTCACGCCTTAATCCTATAGGGAGACAAGTCAAAATCCACGATCTTGAAGATAATCTCGACATAACAAGGCTTGCGCAGGTTACAGAAAACGATATAGCCAGATTGAACAAATACATTTCGGCATACCGATACCTTCGTGAATAAATGATATACACGGAGCGTCCATTATTTTTTCAATAGAACCCTTGTTTTATTACTCTATCTGGCATGATTTGCCCATGCAGATTAATACCATAATTTGAACCATTTCATGAAAAGTTAAATTATCTATCCATCGTTTTCACCTGTTTAAATAACGAATTTAATTCATTGTAATTCAGATATTTATATGTATATTTACATATCCAAAATATCGGACAACAAACTAAATTGATGTAGCAATGAATGAAAATCAGAACAATTACCCTCGCATGACGCAAGCTGAGCTAATCATGCAAATGGCTCAACTGAATGTTGAGTATGAAAACAAAATCAAGGAGCTTGAGAAAAGGCAGTATCTACTCGAGGAAAAAGTAGATAGCCTGATGAAAAATGACATTGCCCACGGTTGCAAGTCCACTATTTCGTCTTATGTCACAAGAAATGGTCTGCCAATCTACGTGAAAGACCTTCCTCAATTAGGAAGGCAGGTTGCTTCTCTATGCCGGAAAAGAGGATATTCACCCTCAAAGGTAAGTATAGAAAAATTCGGCGAAGTGAATACATATCCGGATGTAATCCTATATGAATTCTTCAATTCCTATTTAAAAAATAAACAATATCAATTGGCCGTTGAGGTGGCTTCTGGTATGAGACAAAACATGTAATTTTTGCCTCGTCTGCTCTTTTTTGCATGGCGAGGCAAAAAATCAACAAAAACGTTTGTTTTTCAAACACTTTTATTTATCTTTGTCCCAGCATGTGAAGCTACATGTTACAGGACTTGTCGTAAAGACTTTCATTGCTACAAAAGTGTGTCCTATGATAGCCTGCTTGCATGTACTGCTTGCAGGCTATTTTCATAAAACCAAAATTAGTAACAATGAACAGAAAACAGCAAGTTTTTGTAAGGTTGAAACTTAAAGCGAAGGCGTTAGGGTTCAACAAGAAGGAGCTTCAGGATATTGCCGCCAAGATTGCCGATAACCTGAAATCCGAAGAAGATGCCTCCGAAGAGGATGTAAACGCAGAGATTGATGAACAGATTGAAGCGGTTCTCCCCTACCTCACTTTCGGCCAGTCGCAAGCCAACCGTTTGCTTGACGAATGGAAGAAAAATCACCCTGATCCAGATGACGATGCCGATGATGACGACGATGACGACACATCGGGACAAAAACAGCAACGTCAGACTGGTTCAAAAAAGAATCCACAGAACAAAGGAAAGAATGACGACGATGCTCCAGAATGGGCAAAAGGCATGGTGAAAACCATTGAAACGCTTACAGGAAAGATTACCGCACTGGAAGGAGAAAAGAAAATCTCCGAGCAGAAAGCCAAGCTGGAAGCCGTATTGAAGGACACAGGAGCATTCGGAACCCGCACGTTGAAAAGCTTCTCAAAGATGAAGTTTGAAAACGACGACGAGTTCGACGAATTCATTTCCGAAGTTGAAGCGGATTTGAAAGCTTACAACCAAGAACGTGCCAATGCAGGACTTTCCACACTTGGGAATCCGCCTGGCGCAGGAGGTGTAAAGCAAAAAGAAGAGCCGTTAAGCGACGCTGAAATCGACGCTTTGGCCGATTTGTAAAACTTAAAAAAAGTAAGAAAATGGGAGCAGTAGATGTAGGTACCATTGAATCATTCGGTTTCGGTAACGACCCGATTGTAATCCGCAAGTACATCGCTGGTGTAAAAGGCGGAAAAGTTTTGGACGTAAGCAGCTTTAAAGGAGAATACATCAGAGCCGGTCATGTCATTATCCGCGACACGGCAAGTGACACTTACAAGCCGATGCCGCTGAACTCTGGAGGGGACGCATATGACATCCTTCCCGGCAGTCACGAGTATGTAGGCGTATGTGTGGCCACCAAATCTGTAAAAGAACCGTTCGTGTCCATCATGCACACAGGTGTAGTGAACGACAAGGCAAGCCCCTATCCGCTGGATAGCATCAAGGCAGCGTTGAAGGCCGCTGTACCAACACTTGTGTTTGAACACGACTAAAAAAGGAGGTAACGTATGAATGAATCATTGTTTGCAAAATATGTCGCCAAGTTTTTCCCGAAACTCCAGCGACTGATTGAAAAAGTTAACGGTAAGCGCAACAAGAACCTTACCTATCTCCATAAGGGAGAAAATGCCATGCTGAGACAGGAGTATTCTCCTGACAACAAATGGGAAAGCACGTCGGTAAATACCACTTATGTGGCCGCCGACTTTGTAGCTGTTGACTCTGAACTTCCCGTTAAGAGCCGTGACAGCATCGCTTCGGCCAACGGAAAGTTGCCGAAAATCGGCATGTCGAAAATCCTGAAGGAGTCTGACATCAACAACATCAATGTGATGGAAGCGCAGGGCGGTAACGCTCAGAAGATTGTGAAAAAGTTATCTGACGACGCTGTTGCCTGCTCAGTAGGTATTGACGAAAGAAACGAGTACAACTTCCTGTTTGCCCTTTCCAACGGCTATGTGGCCATCAAGGACGAAGACACTCCGAACGCATTGCTCCGACTGAGCTTCAACTATCTCGCCGCAAACACGTTCGGTGCGACCACCAAAAACCTTCCTTCGTTGGAGGACATCAAGCGTGTCATCAACAAGGCAGATGCAGACGGAAATTCCATCATCCAGATTTGTATTGCCAAATCGACTTACGACAAGCTGCGCCAGACGAAGGAGGCCAAGGAACTTGTGGCTAACTATAACGGGCAGTCCTTCACCAAGGACACTATCCTTCCCACGCCTACCGCCACGAAGTTCAACGAAGCATTTTCCGACGACAACAACGGCATTTCGTTCAAGGTAATTGACCGCTCCGTCATCTTCGAAAAAGACGGAAAGAAGGTTTCCATGAAGCCTTGGAATGCCAACCGCCTTGTCTTCATCTGCAACGAAGTGGTAGGTACACTGGTGTATGGCCGCTTGGCTGAAAAGACGAACCCTGTGAAGAATGTGGACTATCAGGAAGTGGATGGGTTCAAGCTCATTTCCAAGTACTCCTTGACTAACCCGTTACGGGAGATTACAGGAGGCCAAGCATTCGTGGCTCCCATCATCGAGGATGTTGACCAAATCTATGTGCTCGACCTATCCGAAGCGCAGGAAGTGGACACGTCCGCAGAAGAGAGTGACGCTTCCGATGAGAAGATAACCATCTGGGGAAAGACTTACACCAAAGCAAACTTTGTAGCCGAACTGAATAAGATTGCCGGCTCCAGTTTTGATGCCAGGACATCTGACGAGGATCTGATTGCAGCCGTAAACAAGTTGAGTGAGGCCAAAGAAAATAAGCTGAAAGAAGACGTTGAGTCTTATGTAGCTGAATAAGGTATGAAAACAATCCTCGAAGCACTCCGTGACGAAATCCACTATCCCGTTCGGACCGGGTATCTGGAAAACAAACTCATTGTGCGTGGTCTGAACAAGGACGATGAATTTGACCCTGAAACAGCCCGTGGAAAGGATTTCCGTGGATGCGTTGCGGATTGCTTGGTTGGATTGGTTACTTCGCCCAACATTTCGGAGGGCGGAGTATCAATCAGCCAGTCAGACAAGACTTCTATTCTAAAGATTGCAAATTCCATCTACACCTCCATTGGTGAAAATGAAGTGACTGATGAAAAGGAGCCTACCGTAACCATCGTAAACTATTAGCCATGATTGTATCATTCAGACCTCACACGTTATCCTACCAAATAACCACAGAAGGACGTGAAGACGAAAACGGTGATTTCCACCCCGGCGAGACATCGTTTGCAGGTGAAATACCTTGCAGGTGCGAGCCGAACGGAGGAAAGGCTGAGGTCATAGTTTTTGATGACGGAACAACTTCTGTCTATCGGTACATCATCTACATGGACAGGGATTGCAAGGATTTTAAAAAAGATGAACAGGTTCGTGTTTCTCGAAAAGACGGAAGCATCCTCGTAGAAGCCAAGGTACTTGGTTTTCAAAGAGGCCAACTGAACGCAAGGATATGGGTATAAAACTGGTTACATCTGAATCGGCCATCCATGACGCCATCCTCAAAGAGGTGGATAGGGTAAATAGATTAACTCTGCGTGCCCTATCATATCTTGGCGAGAAATGCGTCGTCGAGGCACGTGACAGGTCGCCCGAAGAAAGCTGGATTGACCGTACCGGAAATCTGAGGAGTTCTATCGGCTATGTCATTGCTTCCGGAGGGGAAATAATCAAGTATTCAGATTTCACCGTTGTAAAGAACGGTACCGAAGGGCCTGAAGCAGGAAAGACGCTTGCCGAAGAAATCGCCAAGAAATACCGTAGCGGATACGTGCTTGTCGTGGTAGCCGGGATGAACTATGCCGAGTACGTGGAAGCAATGGACAACAAGGTTGTGCTTGCGTCCGCCGAGCTGTTCGCACGACAGCAGTTGCCAAGTATGATGCAGAAACTTAAATCGCAGATAGCTTCATGAAATCGGATATTGACATCAAAGATGACATCTACAATCACATCAAAGGTTCTGCTTTGGAGCGTGCCGTGACAGGAAAGCTCTGTAAAGCCTCAAAAAGGCCGTCCGGTTCTAACATGGAGGACATTGTAATATCCATCCTTGACAACGGAAGCGGCCAGATACAGGAGGCTTTCGTGAATGTAAACATCTATGTAAAAGACAATATCCGTGACGGACAGGCTGAAATGAATGATATTCGGTGTCGTGAACTTTGTAGAACGGCGATTGAGGTTCTGGAGATTGGACATGGGCCTGGTTTCCGCTTTACGCTTGACAAGCAGCGGGTGATGCCTGTCAACGGAAAAGACGAACATTTCATCAACAACAAATTATTGTATAAACAAGTAAACGAATAACACTATGGCAGAAAATACCGTAACAGTATCATGGGGACAACCCAAGATTGAAGTAAAGAAATTGGGACAAGAGCCAGAGGCATCATGGGAAGTATTTGCTACTCCTGTAGAAGGAACGACACAGCTCACCACTACACAAGGAGACAAAATAGAAGCCAAAATTGAAGGTGGCGAGAATGAAGCTGTCAAGTACAAGAAAAACACTTATCAGCTTGTTTTCAATGTGCGACAAGTTCCAGAACGTACTGACCCTATCACCGATTCAGAAGGTGTTGTTGAAGATGAATATTCAGTACGTGTAACTCCAGAAAATCCAGAAGCTTTGGGGGTTCTGATAGACAGATCATCTGTGAATGTACAAAAGACGTACGACGCAGAAAACGGACTTGTAAAGGTTTACACATTTGATGTGCTTAAACCGAAAACTGGCGATGCTGTAAAGATCCAAAAGATTGTAGCTGAGTAACTGAATTACACACAGTTGACAGTATAAAAACCGTATAATCAACGAATTTGCCGAGCGTGGGGGCTTTGTACCCACGTGTTTTTTTATACCATCATATGAAAGATATGGATTACAAAGAAACCATTGAAATGAATATCGCCGATACCATCATGGAAAAGCCTGTAAGTTTCCTCATCGGCAGAAGACGTTTCTATCTGTACCCTCCAACCCTTGGAAAGAGCTATCTCCTTTCACGCCTCACGAATGGCCTCGGAGTAAACAAACAGATCCTATCATCCAATCCGTATCTTGAAGCGTACAGGCTGGCCACCGAAAAGAAAGAGTTTGTGTGCAGAATACTGGCATATCATAGTATGAAACGTAAATGCGATATCCAGAATGAAAGTAAAATAAGCAAACGTTCAGATTTGTTCAAAAGCAACCTCAATGAAGAGGAGCTTGCGCAGCTTCTTGTCATGACATTCACCAATGAGAATGTATCGGAATATATCGTTCACCTTGGACTGGATAAAGAACATGCTGAGCGAAACCGTATTATGGCTATAAAGAAGAACACAGGCAACATGTCTTTCTGTGGAAAGAGTACATACGGAACCATTATCGACTGGGCTTGTCAGCGATATGGCTGGAGCATGGAATATGTAGTATGGGGTATCAGTTATTCCAACCTTCAGATGCTGATGGCTGACTCAATTACATCCGTTTACTTATCGCCTGAAGAAAGAAAGAAACTCGGCATTACGGACAATCTGGAAATTATCAATGCGGATGATCCCAAGAACAGGGACTTGATACTTGGCTTGCTTAAGGAAAAATCTTAAAAGTAGAACATATAAGGCAAAAAAATATCGGGGAAAACACTTTTAGCGTCCCCGATAAATCTTAAAAATAGAACATTAATATAATTAGGAATGAAATTAATAAAACAGATAATACTGATAAACATCCATTCTTTTCTTGCATTTTAGGAATAACCTGTTTGGACGCAGACAATCGTCTTCCGCACCTTGGACAGATAGGGTTATTTATAGGCAGACAAGACTCTTTCCCACAATCACAATGATACATAGCAGTTTGTTCCCTTTCTTTAACTACATGTTTCTCGAATTCGACAACATTTCTATCGTGAACGACAGACGTTGTCGAATATACTTCACTTGCTTTAAATCTATGGCCACATTTTAAGCAAGTTATCTGAATCTTATTCATACCAACACCACCAGCAACTAACGATATAAGAATATTGCCGGTTAGCAACCCTCCAGCGACAGCTCTCCCTGTTTTAAATCCTTGCTTGTCAATATGCAATTCTGTTGAACTACACTTTGGACATCTGATAGTAGTATCGTTGCACATAATTCAATTATTTATTATCCCTATCTTTATCATATTCGCATGCCGCCAGTGCTACATCAAGTCCAATCTTTAGCTTGCCTTGATGCTTGCGTATATCTTCAATACTTTCAAGTTTAATCCATTCACAACTTCCATAACCATTGATTGGAATGCCAATACGTTTATTCCCGTGTTGTAATGACAACCGACATATCCATCTGCGATAATATCCATCCAGATTAATGGCAAAGTAATTCTTGAAATCAATGTATCTGATACGTGATTCATCCACATATTGTTTCAATATATCCTTGATGATGTGGTATGCGTCAATTTCTTCTTGCGTTGTTGTAACACCCCGTTTTTCATCCGTCGCCACAATACCGTCGGCGGACGGCTGCGTTTCCGACTGACTTTCTCCTATCTGTATGGCCGTTGTCAGCCTGTCTGCAATCATGTTCCCGATGACGGAGGCGATGGACCTTTTGATGATTGGACGGTATTGTTCAATCTGTTTCGTACTTGATTTGCCACCATTCAACGCCCGTACAAAATATCTTGTAAACTCATCGTCCGGTTGCTTGAAATTCTGTTCAAGAAGTTTTTTTACTTGGATGGTTATCTGCAATTCCTGTGCCGTACTTAGTATTTCCCTTTCATCGAAATACGACTTATGGAACTTTTTAAGCTGCTCTATATCTTCATCTGACAGATTCAACATATTCACAGCCAAGAATGGCTTTTCATCCATGATATTCACTTTATGAAGATCTGCGTAAAAACGATATTCTATTCCGTTTGTCAATATACCAAAACGAGCATTCGATGCGACATAATATCTGGCAAGCTGTGTGTTGTGCAGACTTAGATTCTGTTTGCAATGTTTACACTCGATAAGAATGACTGGTTGTTCCTCTTTTATGATGGCATAGTCTATCTTCTCACCTCTTTTGGCAAGGTCGCAGTCCATCTCCGGCATTACCTCGAACGGATTGAATACGTCATATCCAAGGGCAGAAATCATCGGCATGATAAATGCCGTCTTTGTAGCTTCCTCTGTTGATATTCCGTCTATTTGCTTTGATATCTTATCTGATAATTGCAGTATTGCGTCCTTGAAGTCCATATTATGTTATCTGTTATAGTATAACGAGGCAAAGATATTTTATATACAAGTAAAATCAAAATTAAATCAAACTAAAATATAAGTAAAATCAGAAATTATCTTAATAAGTTTTCCATGGCTGGAAGCATATTTTTTCTAACTTTGCAGAAGCGTATGATGTTGTACGCCACTTATCTAAGAACGAAAAGACTATGGCAGGATTGCATTTCGACATCACTGGTGATAACACCAATTTACTTCGTAAGCTACAAGAAACAGAAAACGGCGTCAAGTCTGTTTCAAAAACCGTAGAAAAAGAAGGTAGAAACATTGAAGATTTGTTTAATCGCCTTGCGAGGTCTGCCGCAGCAATCGGTGTCGGTTTTTCGGCCAAAGAATTCATATCGAAGGCTGCACAAATCCGTGGAGAGTTCCAGAAACTTGAAGTGGCTTTTACTACCATGCTTGGTAGCAAAGAGCAAGCTGAAAAACTTATGGAGCAAATGGTACGGACAGCCGCAACCACTCCGTTCAGTTTGCAGGACGTGGCCGGTGGTGCCAAACAGCTCCTTGCATACGGAATAGAAGCTGAACGTGTCAACGAAACTCTTATCAGGCTTGGTGATATTGCTGCCGGTCTTAGTATTCCTTTAGGGGATTTGGTATATCTCTATGGAACCACTCGTGCTCAAGGACGTCTCTATACAGAAGATTTTAATCAGTTCACTACTCGTGGTATTCCAATGATTGAAATGCTTGCTGAGAAGTTTGGTGTTGCCGAGAGTGAAGTGAAGGGATTGGTGGAATCTGGAAAAGTAGGCTTCCCAGAAGTACAGGAAGTCATTGAAAAACTCACCAACGAAGGCGGTAAGTTCGGTGGTCTGATGGAGGCACAATCTAAAACTATCGCCGGTCAAATATCCAACATCGAAGATTCCATTGAAACGATGTTCAACGATATTGGTAAGGCAAACGAGGGAGTTATCAATGAGGCTTTGTCAGGAGTATCATATTTAGTAGAAAACTATGAGAAGGTTGGAAAGACAATTATTGAACTTGTCGGAGCCTATGGCACGTACAAAGCCATATTGATAACAATCACCGCATTACAAAAAGCGCATTCTATTGTTATGGCACAGGCTGCTGTTGAGCAGCAGCTCGCCGCATCAGCTGGGATAACATTATCAAATGCTCAAGCTGTTGCTGCCTCAAGAACTAAATTATTCCAGATAGCACAAGCATCTTTGAACAAAACATTGATGGCTAATCCTTATGTGGTAATAGCTGCTGCTGTTACGGCTCTTGGATATGGTATTTACAAGCTTGTTACCTATCAGACTGACGCTGAAAAAGCTCAAGAAAAGCTTAACGATGCACTAAATAAGTCTGAAAAAGCATCTTTGTCAGAACAACGTGAACTCGCCAAATTGAAAGGTGAATTGTCTGCATTAACAAAAGGCACTGACGAATATAATGATGTCAAGGACAAAATTATAAAAGGTTACTCCAAGTATTATGATGGATTAGATGAAGAAATAGAGAAGGTTGGGCTAACTGAACAGGCTTATTTGAAATTAACAGATGCTATCACCAAAGCTTTTGGAGCCAGACAATATGAGAAGTTCAAAGAATCGCAGCAGGACGAACTGGATAACTTACTATCTGATAACCTTTCCAAAATCCAAGACAGGCTTATCCAGAAACTCGGAGAAGAACAGGGAGCTAAATTCTATACTAAAATCAGAAATGCTGTTTTGAGTGGGAATGTCAAATCAATAAATGGTACATACAATCTGAGTGGGCTTGACAATGAAACAAAAGCAGCACTTGATAAGGTTGCAGGAAAAAAAGAAGGTAAATTTTATATAGCCAATCGTGATGTTGAAAAATACATCCTAAACATCGTCAATGCAATCAATGCTACAGAGAAGCTTGACAAGCTTGCAAAAGAACGGTTTGGTATTGGTGACACATCTTCACAGGCCACTAATCAAGACAAACAAGTCGAAAGCGAAGAGTCAAATTACCAGAAGGATTACGACGCTGCCAAGAAAGAATGGGAGGAGGCCAAAAAGAAGCTCGAAGAGATTGAAAATGACAAGAAAGCTTTCACCTCAAAACAATATGAAGATGCGAAAACAGACTATGATGATAAAAAGAAGAAATACGAATCACTTGGAGGAATAACATCCGACAAGGCCATTAATGATGCCAAAAAACAAGCTGAAGAACAAAAGAAACTACAGCAAGAGTTGTATGAAACGCTTATCCAACTTCGTTTTCAAAACCAGCAGGATGAAATAAACCTGATGGAAGAAGGTTCTGAGAAGAAACGGAAGCAAATCGAACTGGACTATCAGAAAGAATTGGCCGAAATCAAGAAGCTTGAAAAGGAATGGTCTGAAAAAAATGGAGGTGAATTAACACAGGAACAATCTGTTGAGATCTCGATAAAATATTCGAATGCAGAGAACAAACGTGACGAAGGGTTATCTGGTCTCGTTGAAGAAGAACAGCAGAAACTACAATCAATGCTGGAGAAATATCAGGATTACACCGCTCAAAGAGAGGCTATCGAGAAACAACTGAATGAAGACATAACGTATCTGGAGACACAACGCACAGAAGAAAATTCTGCCAATATTGACCGTGCCATCAAGGTTGCCAAGGAGAAGGCCGCCAAGGCCGTGAAAGAAATAACGGATGAAGAGTCCAAGGCTCTTGTCAACGATTCCGGCATATTCGCACGTTTGTTTTCGGATTCCTCTTCAATGACAAAAGCATCGCTCAAAAAAGTAATAGCAGAGGCGAAAACACTTGTCGAATACTTATCTGGTATAAGCATTGAGAAGCCGCTTGGATTTACGGAAGATCAGTTGGAAGCGCTCAATGGAGACGCTGAATCCATCAAAGAAATATATGACGCTCTCATAGAGAAACAGGACGAGCTCGACAAGAGAACAGATTATCCGTTTGATGGAATAGTTAAGGGCTTCAGAAAGATTAAGGAATCATCCGAACTTGCAAAAAGAGCAATCGAAGAGACCAATGAAGAAAAGAAAAAGCTTCTTCAAAGTCAATCTGAAGCAGAGTATGGTAAAGGCGTTTCTTATCTTAAAGATGGAGCACTTGAGGCTTCTGATGCAGTAGGTTTTCTGGCTGAGCAAGTATCCATATTGGCGGAAGCAACAGGAGACGCGAAGTTCAAAGAGTTCTCCGACCAGTTCAGTGCATTTTCGCAGAATTTGCAGGCGGCAGGGCAAGGTGCTCAAAGTGGCGGTTGGATAGGAGCTATTGTAGGAGGCGCATCTAACATGATAACTCAAACAGTAGCTTCAATGGCCCAGCTGCAATCAGAAGCTTATGAATATGAACAGAACAGGATAGATTTCCTGCGTGAGATTGAAAAAATCTCTCTTTCTCTTAAAGACGAAGACTATGATTCGATTTTTGGAACATCCAGTATAGAAAAGGCAAGAGACGCTTATGAGCTCGCTCGGGAAGCTCTCGAGAAGTATAATGAAGAACTTCAAAGAACTTCTGCATTGGAACTTGAAGAAGAGTATAAAAATCTTGGTGCAGCCATATTTGCCCCAATTTTCGGTTCTTTCGGATTTGGGAAAAGAATAAGCGAGGAAACTAAAGCACTAATGGCGGCTTATGAGAAGGGTTATACCGACTTACAAGCAATGGCCGTCAAGACGAAAGACCGGTCGGGCTGGGCAAACTTTTGGGGAAAGAAGGACGAGTACACGGCACTAAAAGATCTTGCCCCGGAGCTTTGGAACGAGGATGGAACATTTAACGTAGAAGCCGCGCAGGCTTTCCTTGATACGAACACTCAGATTTCTGATGAACAGCGGAAGCAAATACAAAATGTGATTGATCTGAAAAATGCTTATGACGAGAACATAGCAATCATAGACGAACTGCTCGCCTCCACCTTCGGAAGCCTGGGCTCAGACATCACAGATATCATTTTCGATTCAGTCAGAAATGGAACTGATGCTTGGGAACAATTCCGTGAAGTTGGTTCAGGAGTTATAGATGAACTAGGTAAGCAAATGATTCAGGAATTGTACGTGCAGACCTATCTTGAGACATTCAAAGAGCGTATGCGTGCCGCGTACGGGCTGGATTCCGTTGAGGACACGCAAAAGGAGCTGGCCAACATAATGAATGACATATATAACGGGCTGGAAGGTGTACTCGATGGCGCATCGTCGGCAGCGGAAGAGTGGGACAAATGGGCTAAGGATCATGGGTTCACTCCTGGAGAAGAGGACACAGAATCATCATCACAAACTGCTACGAGCAAAGGTTTTACTACAATGTCTCAAGATACAGCAGACGAGCTGAACGGGAGATTTACAGCGCTGTATGAAGTCGGTCTGCAAATACTACAAAACATATCATCTCTTCAATCCATAAGTGTCTCTGCACAAAGTAGCGACGCAACACTTCTTGAAATTAAGAATTTGATGATTTTATCTAACGGACATTTGGAAGACATTTCCACTTTCGCAAAAAAGATACTTGATGGATTTGGTAAAAAACTTGATGACATTAATACTAATTTAAAGAATGCTTTATAATGGAAGTAAGTGAAATTATAAATAAAGCCGTCAAACTTGGGGCACGCAACAAGTCTGCAAAGGCTACTGACTGGAAAAGCCTTGTATGGTTATTTTTCAGCCCACAAGGAATTGAATTCTGCAAAGAAAACAATTATCCAAATCTTGAAATGTTTTGCAACTTCAAAGATGAAGTACGTCCTTTTGGAGTTTATGTTAATGAAGGAGTATCTGCTAAAAACAAGAATGTTGCATTAATCGGGAATGGCATTTCCGACATCTACTATAACGGAGTGGAAAAAGCTTACAAAGTCATACTGATGCATGGTGCATTCGCACACATACATGCCAGCAACTACGCCGTGATAAAAGTGGAAAATCTCGGAGGGTGTTTTGAAATAATCAATGATGGAACCGCAAAAGTATTGTTATGAAAGGAGAACTTTATATTAACGGAAAAGATGCTTATGACACATGGGGAATAAGCATGACTGATACATCACTATCTGCACTAATGACCCCTGCACCGAATAAAGAGTATATAGAAAACTCGTCACGTCTTGAACATGGGAAGAGGGTCATAACAGATAATGCAAAAGTAGACGAAAGAAATTTGTCGTTGGAAATTCATCTGACAGCTCCTACCAAAGAACTGTTTTTTGAAAGATACCTCTCTTTCTGCGAAGAACTGAAAAAAGGTTCATTGGAAATAAAAACCTCATATCAGAAAGATTTAGTATATCGAATGATATACAAATCATGCAGTCAGTTCAGTCAGTTCATGCAAGGTATCGGGAAATTTACTTTGAAATTGGAAGAGCCCAATCCAGAAAATAGGAATTTGCAATAAAATGTTTGATTTTCAAACATTATTAGTATTTTTGTAAAAACATCGTATGAAGGTGTACGAAACCAAACAATGACAACCATTGAAATCAAAGACATATCTGGCCAATTAAGATTTACCACCCCAATCAACAAGGGGGCCAAGGGAAAGTTTACACTGATGAAAGAGGACTACATTATCCTTCCTTTCTCGGTACCCTCTCCTATCCCTTTCAAACTGGGTGATTACGTGGACTTAGCCGGAGTATTGGACGACTCCATGGGCGGTAAGCTAGCGAAAATCTATGAGATTGTTGACCTTCAAAAGCCTACCTATAACTCTTCAACTGGAGGATATGATTATGAATTAAGGCTGGATGCCTACTACTGGAAATGGAAGAATAAAATCTTCAAATACACCCCAGAACAGGCAGGTAGCGAGGCATCATGGTCGCTCACTGCAGCCCTTGACGTACAATTGGGCGTATTCCTCCGCAACCTGAAAGCATTAGGATATACTTACCGGGGAACAGAATTCACATTCAGCATAGATGATACCGTAGAGAACAAAGCCGTAGCGATGACATACGACAACATGAACCTGTTGGATGCCTTATTTTCTATGGCGGGTGAGGATAAGTGGAACTGCGATTGCTGGATAACGGACAACGTGATTCATTTTGGGCGAAATGAGTTCGGAGATACCGTTAAAATCGAGCGTGGTGTCGAAGCGTCGGCCATCACCCGCAGCGAAAGCCAAGGTACTTATGCCACCCGTATCTATGCATTCGGCTCAACCAAGAACATACCCACCAACTACCGTCCTACTGATGAACAGGCAGTAATCAATGGCGTGGTCCAGAAACGTCTGATGCTTCCGGCCGACACACCCTATATAGACGCATACGAAGGTATGTCGCAGGAAGAGGCCATTGAAGATGTAGTGGTGTTCGACGATGTCTATCCTCGACGAGTAGGAACCCTTTCCGATGTCCACACCCGCACTGAAGAAGTGGAGAATGAGGACGGAACTACAGAAACCGTCACATACTACCGCTACAAGGACACAGGTCTGGAGTTCAAGGAAGAGTATATCATCGAAGGACAAGAGCTTCAGATTACCTTCCAATCCGGCAAACTTAACGGTATGGTATTTGGCGTCATCTTTAACCCAACCCCGAAGGATGAAACGCGTGGCGAACAGCTTTGGGAGATTGTGAGGAACGAGGATTACGGTCGTCCTCTACCCGACGACATCATCTGCCCGGAAAATGGTGACCAATATATTCTTTCGGGATTCGACATCCAACTGGTGTCAGACCAATATATACCCGCCGCGGAACAGGAGCTGAAAGAAAAGGCTTTAAAGTATGCAGAGATAGCAAAGAAGGACGACGGTACCTACCCTACTACACTTATGAGCGACTGGGTACATGAGGACCCTATTTCACGTACATTCGAGTTTGGCCAACGTATAAATTTGGTTGATGACACCTACTTTGAGAACGGTCGGATCTCCCGTGTATTGGGTTGGGAAATGAACTTGGATATTCCGTGGGATAGTCCAGTCTATACCATCGGGGAAAGTGTGCCCTACTCACGAATGGGGGAAATCGAGGATAAGGTTGACGCTCTCACCTACAAAGGGCAGACTTATACTGGCGGAGGAGGTGGTGTATATGTAATCAGAACAAATGATTCTACAGCACCTTCAGACAGCAATGTGTTTTCTGCGTTGCGGTCAAGGGCGGAATTTATCTCAAAGAAATTCAATGATACCGTAATCGGTGTGCTGACCTTCCTTCAGTCCGCATTATTTCGAGCCGGTGCCATTTTCGGCAAAGACGGATATGCAGAAGGGATGACCGGATTTGGAGCCAAAATCGATGAATATGGGAATGCCGAGGTTGAATCCCTTACCTCACGTAGATACATCGAGGCTCCCGAATTTCGTTTCAACAGCATCGAGATATTCTTGGGTGACAAATGGCGGGCACCTGGCGGCGGCTTGATTGATACGGTTGATGTTAAAAACAAGACATGTACCTTGAAACTGGAGGACGGTCAGATAGGAGCTGTTGCCGTTGGTGACATTTGTATGGGTATTTTCCACTCTCTTACATCTTCTGACAATGCCACGGAAGATACGGATGACAGCCGTGGAAACCGAACGTTCGCAGGCTTTTGCACGGTTTATTTCACGATTACCGAGGTAATGGGTGATAGAAACGAGCAGTTCAAGTATCAGCTACGTCCCATTTCAGAACGCTGGAAATTCTCATTCGACCCGTTCGAGATGATGAATTTTGTGGCATACGGTAGCTTTAGTCGTACTGACAGACAGACATCTGTTTACGAGACGCGTACTTACACGCGTATGCTGAAAAATCAGAATGAATGGGAAATTGGGAAGGGTAATATAGCCAAACAATCAGGAGATTTATCTAATCTGAATGTATTTGGATTGAACTTGGAAGGCTATTCCGAATACACGAACTCCGTCTACTTCACAGGCACCATCGCACAAGTTAAACCAGATGGTACTCCCGTCCGTACGGCCAACGACCGGGGTGCATGGCCGCCAGCAGACAACCACGCTGACTACTTCGACAGATTCTCATACCAGGGATGTATATGGCTTTGTGTAGCCGAGAACGGCACCGATACTCCACCGGCAGACGATAACGCAGCATGGCTCAAGCAGGTGGACAAGGGTAATGATGGAGAGGATGGTACATCTGTAAGAATATTGGGAAGCAAAGACGACCCGTCACAACTTCCGCAAGAGGGAAACAACGTTGGAGACGGATATTTAATTGATGGCCATTTATGGGTTTGGAATGGATCATCTTGGACAGATGCAGGGCAGATTCAAGGGCCTGCTGGAGAGTCCGTTACAAACATGGGAGGATGGTATGACGGTCTTCATGTACCTTATTTAGGTGTAGTAAGAATGGGTAATGCTACATTTATGTGTACCGTAGAGAATGGAACTTATAACCCTCCTTATTACACATTGCTTGATAATAGCGGGAATCGTTTAAAGACAAATCTTGGCTACATTATTACAGGTGATATAAACAATGCGGAATATCAACTTATAGCAGCAGATGGAGCTGATGGTAAAGACGGATTGGATGGTGTTGCTGGTAAGGATGGAGTAGATGGTAAAACGTATTATACATGGATTAGATATGCAGATGACGCAGAAGGCAATGGAATTTCAAATGACCCTACTGGCAAGGCCTATATAGGATTTGCATACAATAAAGAAAGCCCGTTGGAAAGTAACGACCCTACAGATTACACTTGGTCTGATATAAAGGGTGAGCAAGGTGTTAAGGGGGAAAAAGGTGAAGACGGTACGCAGTATTATACGTGGATTGCGTATTCCGATAATCCTGACGGAAATCCAATGTATCAACAACCTACTGATACCACAAAATACATTGGTATTGCTGTAAACAAAACTACAGAGATTGAAGGAACTGACCCTTCCGAATATACTTGGAGCAAGTTTAGAGGTGAAGATGGAAAGGATGGATTGAATGGAGCAGATGGTGTAGACGGGAAGGACGGAACAAGTATTGTATGGAAAGGTGAATTTGCAAGTGCACCTGCAAATCCGCAAAACGGATGGGCGTATAAAAACACTACTGACAAGAAGTCTTACGTATATCAAGATGGTTCTTGGTATCAAATGACTATTGACGGTATAGACGGTAAGAATGGTGCTGACGGTTTAAGCATCGTTTGGAAAGGGGATTTAACAGAAGCACCTGAAAATCCTCAAACAAACTGGGCATACCGTGACACAGATAACGGCCGTGTTTATATATACAACGGAAGTGCTTGGGAACTTATGGTTGTAGATGGTACTGACGGCACAGACGGTGCAAAAGGAGATAACGGGTATTCTGTTTATATAACATACAATGATAGCGAAACAGAACCATCAACTCCAGTAGGTGACGGAACGACAAACGGGTGGCATACTGACGCTACTTCAACCGCTATATGGATGTCACAAAAAGTAGCAGCTTCTTCTTCTGCTGGGACTTGGGGTAATCCTATAAAAATAAAGGGAGAACAAGGAGAGCAGGGGGATAAGGGTGATGGTTTTTCTGTTCTTGGTCAATGGTACGATGGTTTAGTTGTACCTTATTTAGGAGTAGTCACAATGGGTGGGAACTCGTTTGCCGCAAAAGTTGCAACTACAAATCCTCCAATGTGGACTTTAAAAGATAATAGTGGGAATAGACTTCGTTCTGAAAATGGCTATTTGTTGACTGGCGAGATAAATTCTTCCGAATATGATATTATAGCAGAAAAGGGAGAGGATGGGCTTCAAGGCTTGCAGGGCGAAAAAGGAGAACAAGGTATTCAAGGAGAAAAAGGTTCTGACGGAAAAACTTCTTATTTCCATATTAAATACTCGGATAATCCAGATGGAAATCCGATGACAGAAACTCCTTCAACTTACATCGGAACTTATGTGGACTTTGAACAAGCTGATAGCGATGATTACACTAAGTACGCTTGGGCGAGGTTTGAAGGATTACAAGGCGAAAAAGGTGAGCAAGGAATACCCGGCTATAACGGAGTTGACGGTAAGACATATTACCTTCATATAAAGTATTCTAACGATGGAGGTTCAACATTTACGGGTAATAATGGTGAGGATGTAGGTGATTATATAGGCGTATATACCGACACAAATGCGGATGATAGCACAAATCCTTCTGATTACAAATGGAGTAAGACAAAGGGAGAAAAGGGTGATAAGGGAGATAAAGGTGATGGATATACTCAAATAGGTCAGTGGTATTCTGGGCTTCTTGTGCCGAAAATGGGAGTAGTCACAATGGGCGGAGGTTCATACGTTGCTAAAGTTGCCACCTACAATCCTCCATTGTGGACTATACTTGACAATCAAGGACGAAGAATAAAATCCAACAAAGGATATATTTTAACAGGTGGCATTAATAGTGCTGAATATGATGTTTTGTCAGAAAAGGGAGAACAAGGAGATAAAGGTGATAAAGGAGAGCAAGGAGATAAAGGCGACAAGGGAGATTCAGGTGAACAAGGTAAGCAAGGTATTGACGGATGTATTGTTCGTGATAGCGAATGGGCTATTGGAACTGAATATCGCAATGATAGTAATATAACCGACGGTAGTCTTGAAGTTAGATACATTGATGTTGCATTGGTAAGAAATGCTGCTGTTGCTACGGGTTGGGACGCTTACAGATGCAAACTTACGCACGTTGCTTCTTCAAGTATTACATATACAAACACTTCTTACTGGGAGAAGTTCAGCACAAACGTAGGCACAATATTTACATCTTTGATTATTGCCAAAAATGCGAAGATACAATTCTTGCAAGGGAATCAGCTTACAATACAAAAGTCTAACGGAACGATAACTGCTGGATTAAGTGGAGCTGAAGATGGTGATAAAATTAGGCTATGGGCTGGTGGAGAAAATCCAGACACAGCTCCTTATAGAGTTTCTGAACTTGGAGAAACATGGCAAACTAAGGCTCATATACAAGGTGAGATAAATGCGACAAGCGGAATGATTGGAGGATTGAGCATCTCCGGTAACAGCTTGACGAACGTAGACAGCAACAACGATGCAGGCATCTACTTGAGAAACTCCGCAGGCGGTTCGTTCGCTGCGATGGGTGGGAATGTAGTACCCGCCGTTGGCGGCTTCACTATGATAGCCGATTTCGAAAATACAAAGCGGTATAATCTCACAGATATAAGTTCAATAAATTACGGTGTGAAGTTGTTGGCACAGAACGCGCACACCAATATTGCCCTTACGATAGACGGCGGATGCGTGCAAGGGTTTGCCATGCGTAATACTATTGTCAACACAGGCATAACCTCCAAAACGCTGACGCGAAACGACTATAACGTAATCTGCAACAATACCGGAGAGTGCACCATCACATTGCCATCCATGCAGCTATACGACGACGGGCACGTCATCCGCATCAAAAGGCTGAACGGGAACGTGCTGGTCAAGACATCCTATTGCTACGTGATAGACCCAGAAACACTTACTTTGAAATACGTCCGCCCCATCATCATATACTCGGACTCTCAGGCCGTGACAGGAAGTTCTTCAAACAACCTGACCATGAACACGAAGGGAGACGGTACGGAGCTGGTATGGGTGCGTGACTATATCGGAAACGTAAACGGTACAACTTACTACGGAGCATGGATAGCCAATAAGATTAGTTATATGTAAAACAAAAGATGATTATTAAAAACGTTAATAGATTATGATAATTCAAGCAAGTAACGGTTGCTTTCTCACTCAGAGTGAGGATGTAGCATTTAAAGAAAGAAAATTTGAAAAAAACGTATTAGTCGCTTCAATGAAAGAAGCCTCCTTGTGGAAGGAAATACCTGAATCAGAAAAAGCTCAAATGGAGGCAGAAAATAGTATTTATGAGCCGGACACAATAGATTACGACTACTTGAAAAAAGTCGATGCACTCAAAAATACGATTTCTGAGAAAATCAATGAATCGTTCATGCCTGCAAAAGAAGCTTTGGAGATGAAGGAATACTTTCCTGTATTTGAAAACCTTATAGGTCAAGAAGCAAATATAGGCTTTCGTTTCCAATATGGAGAGCTTTTGTATGAGGTTATAAATACACATACGTTTTCAGAAGAATGGAAACCTGACAGTGGTACTGAATCTTTATACAAAGTTGTTCAAGTTGAAGCAGAAGGTACTATCGATGACCCTATAGAATGGAAGTATAACATGGAATTAATTGAAGGGAAGTATTACACGGATAAGGGAAAGCTTTATAAGTGCATACGGAATAGTGGTATGGGCATGGCATACGAAAATCTTTCAGACTTAATAGACGGAGGATTTGTTGAAGTAGTTAGTGATAGTGAAACGGAAGAGCCAATAGAGCCACAACCTTCATCGCCTGACGGAAGTCTCGAAAATCCTTATCACTATGTTAAAGGAGAAACAAGTATAATTAAAGATAAATATTACATTGAAAACGGAATTATCTATAAAGCTATACAAGACGCAGGAGTATTAATATATGATTTATCACAAGTTCCTGCGATAGCACAAAAAGTAGAATGATAAATTTCTTTGAATTTACAATATAATTTATTGTTTTTGCAAAAATAAAAAGAGTATTAACAATTTAAACATTAATATTATGTCAGATGTAAAAGAAAGCGCATTGGCGCAACAATCAGATTGCAAATGGGTACGTGCATTGGACGCAAACGGAAATTCAATTCGTATATCAAAAGAGGACCTGGCGTCAGTTGTGGGAGAACAGCTCAAAACATCAAGATGGAATATGATAGATACAGATACAAAAGGAGCGAGTGGCAATAATATTTTGGCAAAACGATATACAGGACTCGTTTTCGCTTTATATATGAATGATTTCAAAAAGTATATAATATATGGTTTCTTCAAAAACTACACCAACGAGGGTGCTTATGGAAACAATGCTAAAACAGTAGTAATTGCATCAAATGAACTAAGTTTAGGCGCAAGTAATAATGTAGGCACACAGGTTATTAATGGTGGAACGAACGTACAGCAATTTATGATAGGGTTAGGAGGCTGAAAAGCCTCCTAAAGTGCAGACCACTGAGTCCACTCTTTATCGCCTATATTTTTCTTTACCCTTTTAAGTATTCCTGTACCATCATAAGCTATTTTGATTTGAAATTTTGCTTCATATCCAGAAATTTGCGAAAATAGACCTCCCATTCCACTACCGTCTGAATTATCTGTATATCCATATCCGTCAGGAATGTTTTTTAAATCATTTCCCCATAAGTTGCCAAGATTAAAAAAAGAATTTCTAGGCATAAGTCCATTAGTAGTTGCTGAAGCTATAGGAAGTAGTCCTCCCACCCAGACTTTCCATTACAGGATATGTCTTAATTTGTCGAGGTGGGAGAACTAATCGGGTTAACATTAAATAATAAATTGGCGATAGGAAGTGAGTTTTATCTGACGACTCAAAAGTATGTAATGTTATGTGGAATATCGGTAAATGCGATTATTAAAATATATGCAAGTAGAATAGAATATGAACCAGGAAAAAGTTTTAGCGAAATTACTTTGTATATAGGATATGTTAATTCAAATAAGACAAGCAATATAATAGCTAAATACAACGGAGAACTCTTATTTGAGATCTATAAAGACTCTGAAAAAATATATTTAAAATCATTATCCTCTTATATTAAAATAAGGGTACAAGTGTCCGCATTAGGTAGTGGTACAGTAGAGCCTGAAATAATAGCGATTGAACCATCTCCAATATATAAAATAGAATATACATAATGTCTAATGTGTGTAGTTTGCATTACAACTAGTGTAAGTTCTTGCTTGGTGGGAGGACTACTCGGGGAACCAATGGGGAGCAAAGGTACCTTAACTGAAAATATTAATGACATAATTGATTCTGGTAATTATGCGATATTCGTCAGTGAATCTATTACGCCATCAGATAATTTACCTGAACTTCTTTCGTTTGGTCATCTACTAGTTTTTGGCTCTACAAAAGGTGCTGGTAGTGGAGCAAACCCAGTAGTCCAAATAGCTGTTAGTGCAGATGCTACTTCATGGATAAGGATTAAATGGATTAATTCATGGTCATCTTGGAAATCAATAACATTATAAATGCACATAGGAGGCTTCTCAGCCTCCTATATTAGACCGATAGAGTTATTTCTTCAGCTCCATCTGGTAAAGATGATAACAAGTCATTAGAAATCTTGAAATATCCATCTCTTGAAATCGAATACTCAATATTTACAGTTTTTGAACCATAAGGTGGAAGTTTAATATAATAATCACATTGTCCCTCAGTCCGTTTCATCTTATATACCCTTATAGAGTTGTCTTGCGGCTTACTACCTGGCTGCGCAGATAGAATCGCTTCGTCATTGCATAAAGTGAGTTCGTAAGATGATGGATATTGACCATAATCGTAGATTGAAATGACTGAAATTCTTATTCTTGTTAAATTTGACGTCCCATTTATACTAAGAGCGTCTTTTATTGATGTTAGAATTTTAATGATATTATTTGTTGTGGTTCTTATTGACTGATTCATCATTCGACTTGGCATTAAACCATTTTTGTTAATCGTTGCAACACCAATAAGTCCTCCCACCCGTAGAAGTTACCGGACAGATTGTCTGACTTTCGTACGGTTTAAAAGATGATTTAATATGTTGCACATTCAATTCTCACTAATAGTAATAGCTTCTGAAGGTATATTACTTTTTTCGATAGTATTTGGACTTGTCAAACTGAATAGTCTAATATTACCACCATTAGCATTTATGTAAATCTCTATATTGTTGTCTATGTTTCTATATTTGCATTCAATTAATGAGGTCGTCCCAACTATTGTTTTTCTAAATTTATTATTTTTTGATATAACTATTTCATATAAAGCTCCATATCCAGATGTATAAAAATACACTCTAATAAATTCAGTGTCAGTATTTTTTATAGTAATTTTAGCTGCATAGTTATTGTTAAACGATAATCGATAGGACCAAGGCAAAGGGTATCTGTTATCTAATAGTCCTCCCACCAGTCCATGAGTATTTACTACTTGTGTGTTTTTGTCAAGGAGTAATAGACTCAAGGACCTCACAGGAATTTATACATCTGGAAACATAGGATGTCTAGGTGGGAGGACTTCTGCCAATAGTATCTTCCATACAAAAAGGGTTGGTGGAAGCCGGTGGCTTTAGAAATCTCGGACAGATGGCAGAAGAAGAAGGAATTAATGATGTGACAAATGGCTATGGATATAATTATGGAACAAATGATGGGACAAAATTTTCCGGTATGTTCCTATCGCTTGCTCCGATGGGTAATTATCGCTTGCAAATCAAAATTGCGGCAGGAGCAGATATATTTGCTTTTAGAACGATGGGAAATGGGAATTGGTTCTCTTGGAAAAAAGTCACGACACTGTCCAAAATTTTGTGTAAATGGGAACA